>Ga0214921_10000202_pt1 | contig 117692 bp, 100 predicted proteins | sample LL1505_MetaG_FD_177992 | JGI IMG/M metagenome (GOLD analysis project Ga0214921, IMG submission 177992) | Freshwater microbial communities from Lake Lanier, Atlanta, Georgia, United States - LL-1505 | ecosystem: Environmental > Aquatic > Freshwater > Lake | place: USA: Georgia | collected... | reverse complement strand
TTGTTGCTCCAACGTTTTCAGTGCAGGTGCCGCCGCAAGCCGGTCAGCGTCTCACTGCACCGCCTGGCGCAGCATCTCGACCACGGGCCGGCGAAGCACATCGCGCAAGCCCCACCAGCCGGCAGCCAGCGACAAACCGGCTCCGGTCATTGCGCCGAACAGCGGCACCCAGGGTGATGGCTGCCAGTTGAAGCCAAAGACCTGGCTGGCGAGCAGCCAGCCGACAGCCACTGCCGCCACCGAGGCCAGGGCACCGGCCAGCGCCCCCACCCCCAGCAACTCTGCACGCTGCACCTGCCCGAGCAATTTCCCGCTGGCGCCCAGCGCGCGCATCACTGCGAACTCACGCGACCGCGACTCGCGCGTGGCAGTCACCGCAGCGAACAGCACCACCAGCCCGGCCGCCAGCGTGAAGACAAACAGGAACTCGACTGCGGCGACCACCTGACCCAGCACGCTCTGAATCTGGGCAATCGATGCCGATACATCGATGTTGGTCAGGTTCGGAAACTGCCGGATGAGTGCATTGTCAAACTCGGCCGCGGCCCGGGGGCCACCCGCCGTCGGCGCCTTGAAGGCCGCGATGTAGCTGATGGGCATGTTGTCCAGGGCCGCGTTCGGGAACAGCACGAAGAAGTTGACCCGCATCGAGGCCCAATCGACCTTGCGCAGGCTGGTCACGCGGGCCTCGACCGCTTGCCCGGCGATGTCGAAGCGCATCGTGTCGCCGAGCTTCAACCCGAAGGTTTCGGCCAAACCCGACTCGACGCTCACCCCCCCCGGCTCCTCAGCCACCCAGCGTCCAGCCGTCAGCAGGTTGTGCGGCGGCAGTTCGGCGGTGTGACTCAGGTTGAACTCGCGCTCGACAAGGCGACGTGCACGGTCGTCGGTCATCGTCGCGGCATCGAGCGTGCGGCCATTGATCGCGACCAGCCGGCCACGGATCATCGGAAACCAGTCGTATTGCGTGATGCCGGTCTCGCGCAACCGGGCCTGGAAGGCTTCGGCCTGATCGGGCTGCACATTGATGACGAAGCGGTTCGGCGCATCGGGCGGCGTGGCCTCACGCCAACTGCTCACGAGGTCGGTGCGCAGCAGCACCAGCAGCACCAGCGCAAGCAGGCCCACCGCCAGCGCAGAGACCTGCAACACGGCAAAAGCGGGCCGCGCTGCGATCTGCCGTGTCGCGAGCACCAGCCAGCGCGGCGCATTCGATTCCGGCACTGCGCGGCGCAGCAGCAGCACCGCGAGCCAGCTCAGCAGCGCGAAAACCGCGATCGCCGCCGCGAAGCCGCCCACGGCGATCAGGCCCAGCTTCAGGTCCGACGATGCGGCGAGCAGCAGACCCGTGAACCCCAGCGTGCCGGCCAGCAGCACGGCGATCGACGCCGGCTTCAGTGCACCCATCTCGCGGCGGATCACGCGCAACGGCGGGACCCGGGCCAGCTGCAACACGGGCGGCGCGCCGAAGCCCAGCAACAAGGTGAAACCGACACCCAGACCAAACAGCGCTGGCCACCACGAGGCGGCCGGCAGGGTGGCGGTGACCAAGCCGGACAGCAGCCACACAAATCCGTAGTGCACTGCGAAGCCCAGGGCGACACCGGCAGCGCTGGCCAGCAAACCGACCAGCGCGAACTCGATCAGATACTGCAGCGCGATCGTGCGCTGGGGCTGGCCGAGCACACGCAGCATCGCGCAGTCATCGAGGTGACGGCTGGCAAAGTCGCGCGATGCGATACCCACGGCCACCGCAGCCAGCAAGGCCGACAGCAAGGCCACCAGGTTCAGGAACTTCTCGGCCCGGTCCAGCGTCTGGCGCAATTCGGGCCGACCGCCTTCAAGCGACTCGACGCGCACGCCGCGCATGGCGGAAGACTTCAGCTGCGACTCGGTCCAGGTGGTGAACTCGCGCACCCTTGGGTCGTTGCGTCCGGCCACGTCTTTCGACGCGACCAGCAGGCGGTAGGTGACACGACTGGCCGGTTGGATCAAACCTGTCGATGCCAGATCGGCCTGGTTGAGCATCACCCGCGGCGAGAAGCCGATGAAGCCCGCGCCGCGATCCGGTTCGACCGCAATCACCTGCGCGATGCGCAGCGTGGCATCTCCGAGCAGCAGATCGTCGCCGACCTTGAGCGCCAGCGCGTCGAGCACCGCCGCCTCGACCCAGACGCTGCCCGGCGCAGGCGCACGCGCGACGACCTCTTCGGTGGTGCCGGGCCCGGCGGTCAGGCGCAGCTTTCCGCGCAGCGGATAGCCATCGCTCACCGCCTTCACGCTGACCAGCCGCGACGCGCCGCCTTGTGCGTCGGCCGCGCGGCCCATGCTGGGAAAGGTCGTGGTGGTGGCACTGAGCAGGTCCAGCGCACGAGCCTTGTCGGCAATGACGAGCGGTGTTGGCTGATCGCTGGCGACGATCGCATCACCGCCCAGCAATTGCGTCGCATCGCGGGACAGGCCGGCGTTGAGTCGGTCGGCAAAGAAACCCACGGCCGTCAGTGCCGCCACCGCCAACGCCACGGCCACGAACAACAGCCGCAGCTCACCGGCCCGAAAGTCGCGTGTCAACTGCCGCCAGGCCAGCGACCAGACAGAAACGGAGTGGAGAGCCGGCGCGGTGTTTGATGTCATGTCCACACCTTACCCGAGCGCCGCCGCATGAGCCGGGCGGGGGTGATTGGGATGCTTCGGGCTACAGCACCAACAGCGCCCTGAAATCGTTGACGTTGGTGCAGGTCGGCCCGGTCACGACCAGGTCGCCGAGCGCCGCGAAGAAGGGGTATGCGTCGTTCCGATCGAGGTGATCCCGGGCACTGAGTCCGAGCGCTGCGGCGCGGGCCAGCGTATCGGGCGTGACGATGGCGCCAGCGTTGTCTTCGACGCCATCGATGCCATCGGTGTCGGCTGCGAGCGCATGCACCCCAGGCTCGGCCTGCAGCGCGATCGCGCAGCCCAACAGAAACTCGCTGGCACGCCCGCCGCGACCGCTCTTCGAAGTCACCGTCACCGTGGTCTCACCTCCGCTCAGGGTCACGCAGGGCCGAGCGAACGGCGTACCGCGTCGCGCCACCGCGCGCGCCAGCGCGGCATGCACGCGGCCGACTTCTCGTGACTCGCCCTCCATCTCGTCGCTGAGGATGTGCGCATCGATCCCTGCAGCGCGCGCCACGGCGGCAGCCGCTTCCAGCGATTGCTGCGGCGTCGCGATCAGGTGCACCGCGTGGCCGGCAAAGCGTGAATCGCCCGGCTTCGGCGTCTCGAACCTACCCTGCTCCAGGCCCACGCGAACGGACTCGGGCACATTGATCGCGTACCGTCGCAACACCGCCAAGGCGTCTGCACAGGTGCTGGGATCGGCCACGGTCGGCCCGCTGGCGATCACCTCGGGCGCATCACCCGGGACGTCGCTGATCAGCAGCGTGACGACCCGCGCGGGGTGGCACAGTGTGGCGAGCCGACCGCCCTTGATCGCTGACAGATGCTTGCGCACGCAGTTGATTTCGTCGATCGCTGCGCCACTGTCCAGCAGCGCCCGGTTGATCGCGCGTTTGTCCTCGAGCGACACACCCTCGGCCGGCAGCGTCAGCAGCGCCGAGCCACCGCCGGAGATCAGGCAGAGCACCAGATCATCCGTGCTCAAGCCCTGCACCAGCTTGGCGATGCGCTCCGCTGCCTGCAGCCCGGCCGCATCGGGCACCGGGTGCGCTGCTTCGATGACTTCAATGCGGCTCGGTGCCGCTCGATGCACTGGCGGCACATGACCGTAGCGGGTAACGACCAGGCCAGACAGCGGCGCGTCAACAGGCCACCGTGCTTCAACGGCAGCCGCCATCGCGCCACCGGCCTTGCCAGCACCAACGACCACGGTGCGGCCCGCTGGCGGCGCTGGCAGAAACGGCGCGATCACCCCTTCCGGCAGGGCGCGCGCGACGGCAGCATCCAACAGCGCGCACAGGAAACCTCGCGGATCGATTTGCGGGGACGGCACGTCGCCAGGCACTACCGGATGTGCACCCATGCGAATTCAATCCAGTTGTCGGCCCGGTGCACCACGTCAACGTTCTGCCGCGCCCCCCAAGGCACAACCTGGCGGTGCAACGGCAAGGTCAGCACCTGATCCTTCTGCTCCTGCAAAGCCGCCTTGATGAGCTGCTCGCGTTTGACCGGGTCCGCCTCGCGGCTGGATGCAGCAGCCAGACCATCGAGCCTGGCGTTGGCGATCTGGCCGAAGTTCCACGCGCCGACGCCGGCCTCGTCGCGCGTGCGCAGCAGGGGTGTCAGCGTGGTTTCGGCATCGGTGATGGAGCCGCCCCAGCCGAGCAGGTACAACGAGGTGTCGAGACGCTGCAGCTTGGGAAAGTAGGTCGAGCGCGGCATCGCATTGACGCGCAGCTTGACGCCGATCTTGGCCCACATCACCGCCAGCGCCTGGCAGATTTCCTCGTCGTTGATGTAGCGGTTGTTCGGGCAATCGAGCGTCACCTCGAAGCCCTGCGGGTAGCCCGCATCGGTCATGCCCCGCTTGGCCGCAGCCAGGTCGAACGGCAGCCTCGACTCCAGCGCCGGGTCGTTGTAGGCGCCCAGCGGCGACGGCGTGATGCCACCGGTCGGCAGCGCCTGACCGCGCATCAGCCGGCTGCGGATCGTCTCGATGTCGATCGCCTGGTACAGGGCACGACGCACTCTCGGATCCTTGAACGGGTTGCGTCCCTTGACGCTGCTGTAGAGCAACTGGTCACGCCCCTGGTCCAGACCGATGAACACGATGCGGTTCTCCGGGCCTTCGACGAGTTTCACGCCAGGCGTGTTGCGCAGCCTCGCCGTGTCTTGCGGCGAGGGGTCAAGCACCAAATCGAGCTGGCCGGACACGAGGGCAGAGATGCGCGTCGCATCGCTCTTGATCGGGGTGTACACCACCTCCTGCACATTGCCCTCGAAGCGGCCCCACCAACCTGGGAATCGGCGATACACCGTTTTCACGTCAGGCTGCCGCAGCACCAGCGCGTAAGGTCCGGTTCCGTTCGCATGCAGCGCGGCATAACCCTCTTGTCGGCTCTTGTAGTCGATCGGCTTGCTTGCGCCGTTCTTCTCTGCCCACGATCGGCTCATGATCTGCACCGTGCTCAGGTGCTGCAGGAAGATCGGGTTGACCTGCTTCAGCATGAAATCCACGGTCAGTGCATCGACCCGTTTGGGCTCGCCCAGGGCCTGCGCATAGGTCCTGATATCCGATGCACTGTCGCGTGCCCGCAGCACCGAGAACACCACATCGTCAGCGGTGAACGGCGTGCCATCGTGAAACTTGACGTTCGCCCGCAGCTTGAAACGCCAGTGCAGTGCATCGCTTTGCTGCCAGGCAGTCGCCAGTGCCGGCACGATCGCCAATTGACGGTCGCGGCTGACCAGGGATTCATAGACCTGACTGTTCAGGTTGTTGGTCAGAGACTCGTTCTGCGAGTGCGGATCCATGGTCTGCGGGTCGCCCTGCGAAGCCCAGCGCAATGTCTGCGCCTGCGAGTCCGTCAGGCCGAGCACGGCAGCGAATGCGCACAGCCAGACCATGGCATACCGCACCGACATCCAGCGTGCGCCACATCTCACCGCAGACGCTCCAACAGCCATCCCTGCCCCCGAATCGGAAAGGGTCAGTGTAGGTCGGTCACATCTTCCGGTCGGGCTATGCCTTTCGGCCCATCTTGCGCAGCGTCTCCTCGCCAGCCCACAAGGCGTCCAGGTGGGTGAACTTCCACGTGTCGTTGGATTCACGACTGACGATGCTGTCGCTGCAGTTCGGGTTCGAGAGATCCAGCAGACGCGGCGGAACATGCAGCCCCTGCTTGGTGGAGAAGAACACCTTGACCTCGGGACTGGTCATGGCTTGCGCGTTCTGCTGCGTGACCACGGCGAGCAGACCTGACTTCAGACGAACCAGCGACCCGACCGGGTAGATACCCAGGCTGGTGACGAAGGCCTTGAAGATCGTGAGGTCGAAGTGCCCCTTGGCCCAGCCGGCCATCTTGGCAATGGACTCCGCCGGATCCCAGCCTTGCTTGTACGGCCGGTTGGAGGTGATGGCGTCATAGACATCGCACACGGCGCCCATCCGCGCGAACAGCGAGATCTCGTCGCCTGACAGCTTGTCCGGGTAGCCGGTTCCATCCATCTTTTCGTGGTGATGCAGGCAGACATCGAGCTCGACGTCGTTGACCGATTCGCCCGCCAGCAGCAAGGCATGGCCATGCTGCGGGTGCGTCTTGATCAGTGCGAATTCCTCGTCTGTCAGCTTGCCAGGCTTGTTCAGGATGTCCAGCGGCATCACCGCCTTGCCCATGTCGTGCAGCAGGCCGGCCTTCGCAGCCATCCGCACCTGGCCTTCGTCCATATTGAGCTGCTTCGCCAGTGTCGCCATCAAGGCGGCCACGGCGACCGAATGCATGTAGCTGTAGTCGTCGTGGGTCTTCAGCCGCGCGAGGGAGATCAGGGCGCTTGGGTTGCGTCCGACCGAGGTGGCGATCTCGTGGACCAGCTCAGCGCACTGTTCGTTGTAGACGACGCGGCCCATGCGGGCCTCGGTGAACAGCGACGTCACCGCGGCCCGTGCCTGATTGCACAGCGCTGCCGCACGGCGCACCTCTTCTCCGAACTCCGCCGGCTTGGTAGCCGAGACCGCAGCGGCGCGGGCCAGGTCGGTCGCGGAGTCAACATCCACAGCGCTGCGTACAGAGACCATGGCGCTGTAGTCACGGCGATCCATGACTTCGATGTCGTCGCTGACCGTGGCGACATCCAGGCCCTTGGAAACGTCGATCCAGCATTCCTTGATGCTGCTTTCCTGCAGCTTGGTCAGATCAGCCTGATCGCGCAGGACGAACTTCGTCTTCCAGAATGGATGGTCCAGCCACGCGCCGCACATCTCGTGCAGGTGCATGCCCAGACGCATCTGATCGACGGGGACTTTCTTGAGATCAGATTCCTTCATGTCAGCCAATATCGGCAGCGCCAGCCTGAATCTTTAGACCGCATGTCGGCTTGCCGGAACCGATTTGACTCGCATCAAAGAGAAAACCGCCCGGAGGGCGGTTTTTCTGGTCACACGAAAGCATTCACGCCTCCAGTTGAGACTCAACGAAGCGATGGTTGTGGGACGGTTGCCAGCGAGCCAGGCAGAGAACCGATGTAGGTCGCCAGTTCCTTCAATTCGGCGTGGGTGTACTGCCGCGCCATCCCGCCCATGATCGCGTTCTTGCGCCCGACCTGCGGGTTGCCATCGGTCTGATAAGCCTTCAACGCCACGTAAAGGTAATCGGCGTGTTGGCCGGCAATCTTTGGATACGTCGGCGAGATCGGTGTGTTGAAGTTCTCGCCGTGGCACGAAGCGCAATTGGCCTTCTTCAACAGTTCTGCCACGCGGGGGGTCGGTGCCTTCTGAGGAGCGCCTGCCGGAACTGGCGAAATGTCCTTGCCCTGGGCTTCGTAGAAAGCAGCCAGATCGGCCATGTCCTGATCGCTCAGCGTGGCGGCGATGCCTCGCATCGAAGGATGCAATCGCTCACCCTTCTTGTAGGCGGTCAGCGCCGCAATGATGTACGGCGCACTTTGACCGCCGATTTTCGGCACCTTGTGGACCTCGGGGAAGCTGGCCTGGTAGCCGACGATGCCGTGGCAGCCGATGCACAACTGGGCCTTGCCCTCGCCAGCCTTCGCATCCTGCGCGACCGCAGCGGTGCTGAAAGCACCGGACATCAACATCAACGACAGGGCGAGCGAATGCAGTGGTCTCATGATCAGGCGAGTACGAAGTGCTTGTTGAAAATCAGCCTCGAAGTATAGAGGGCCATCCGTAGAACCCCTCGCTGGCGCTGAGGAACAGACCGCGAGTACGGCGGCAAACCTCCCTTCTCTATACTGCCTTTGCATCAGGTTCCCGCAGGCTGACAGCCGACAGACATGAAGTTCAAAGGCTCGCAAGACTACGTCGCCACCGACGACCTGATGCTCGCAGTGAACGCCGCCGCTACGCTGAAACGCCCGCTGCTGGTCAAGGGCGAGCCGGGCACCGGCAAGACGATGCTGGCCGAAGAAGTGGCCAAGGCGCTGGGCATGCCGCTGCTGCAGTGGCACATCAAGAGCACCACCAAGGCCCAGCAGGGCCTGTATGAATACGACGCGGTCAGCCGACTGCGTGACAGCCAGCTGGCCGACATCGATGGCGGCGACAAGGTGCGCGACATTCGCAACTACATCGTGCAGGGTGTGTTGTGGAAGGCCTTCACTGCCGAACAGCCAGTCGTGTTGTTGATCGATGAGATCGACAAGGCCGACATCGAATTCCCGAACGACCTGCTGCGCGAGATCGACCGGATGGAGTTCTATGTGTACGAAACGCGCGAGCTGATCCGTGCTGTACACCGGCCGCTGGTCTTCATCACCTCGAACAACGAGAAGGAACTGCCCGACGCTTTCCTCCGCCGCTGTTTCTTCCACTACATCCAGTTCCCCGATGCGGCCACGATGCAGCGCATCGTCGAAGTGCATTTCCCCGACCTGAAGAAGAACCTGCTGGCCGCTGCCCTGAAGCGCTTCTACGAGGTACGCAATCTGCCCGGCCTCAAGAAGAAGCCGTCGACCTCGGAACTGCTCGACTGGCTGAAGCTGCTGGTCGCAGAGGACATTCCACTGGCCGCCCTGCAGAGCCAGGACGATGCGGTGGTCGTGCCGCCACTGCTCGGCGCGCTGCTGAAGACCGAGCAGGACACCTCCCTGCTCGAAAAGCTGTTGTTCATGCAGCAGCAGCGCCGTTGACAGCTCGGGCCAGCGCCTTGACTTCGCTGTCCGACCCCATCGAGTTGCGCGGCAGGCACGCGAGCCTGCTGCCGCTGAAGCGCGAACACGAAGCCGCGCTGGCCGAGGCGAGCCGGGACGGCGCGCTCTGGCAGCTCTGGTACACGACGGTGCCCAGCCCCGAGCGCATGCGCACCGAGATCGATCGCCGCCTCGCGCTGCAATCGGCTGGCGCCATGCTGCCATTCACTGTGCTGGATGCGGCCGGTATACCCGTCGGCATGACGACCTTCATGAACATCGACGCCACACACCGCCGCATCGAGATCGGCTCGACCTGGTATGCGGCGCGTGTGCAGCGCACCGCGCTCAACACCGAGTGCAAGCTGATGCTGCTCGCGCATGCGTTTGATGCATTGAGTTGCATCGCGGTGGAGTTCCGCACGCACCGACTCAATGTTCAGAGCCGACGCGCGATCGAGCGCCTCGGGGCACAGCTCGATGGCATCCTGCGCTCTCACCAGCGCATGCCCGATGGAACGCTGCGCGACACCGCCGTCTACAGCATCACCGCCAGCGAATGGCCGGCGATACGCACGCATCTGCAGCATTTGCTGGACCGGCCTCGATGCTGATCGACTTCTTTCTCTCGCTGCGCGAAGCGAAGCTGAAGGTCTCGGTGCGCGAATATCTGATGCTGCTCGAAGCGCTGCAGGCTGGCGTGCTTGACGGCGACGAAGCCACCGGCGGCCCCACCCTGGACAATTTCTATGTGCTGGCCCGTGCCAGCCTGATCAAGGACGAGACGCTTTTCGACCGGTTCGATCAGGCCTTCGCCGTCTACTTCAGGGGCGTGGAGACACTGACCGATTTCGCGCAGGACATCCCGCTTGAATGGCTGCGCAAGGTGCTTGAGCTTGAGCTGAGCCCCGAAGAAAAGGCCGCGATCGAGAAGATGGGATGGGATGAGCTGATGGAAACGCTGAAGAAGCGCTTCGAGGAACAAAAAGAGCGCCACCAGGGCGGCAGCAAGTGGATCGGCACCGGCGGCACCAGCCCGTTTGGCGCCTACGGCGTCAACCCACAAGGCATCCGCATCGGGCAGGACCGCAGCCGGCAGCGCAGCGCGGTCAAGGTGTGGGACCAGCGCCGCTTCAAGGACTACGACGCGAACGCCGAACTCGGCACCCGGCACATCCAGGTTGCACTGCGCAAGCTGCGCCGCTTCGCGCGCCAGGGCTCGGCCGACGAGCTGGACCTCGACGACACGATCCGCGCCACCGCAGCCAATGCGGGTCACCTCGACCTGAAGATGATTCCGGAGCGGCACAACCACATCAAGGTGCTGCTCTTGATGGATGTGGGCGGCACCATGGACGACCATGTGCACCGCGTCGAGGAAATCTTCAGCGCCGCCAAATCGGCGTTCAAGCACCTGGAGTTCTATTACTTCCACAACTGCGTCTACGACTTCATGTGGAAGCACAACCAGCGCCGCCACAGCGAGAAGTTCGCCACGCACGACATCCTGCGAAAGTACAACAAGGATTACAAGCTGATCTTCGTCGGCGACGCGACGATGAGCCCGTACGAGATCCTGCAGTCCGGCGGGAGCGTCGAGTACCACAACGAGGAAGCGGGCGCCGCGTGGTTGCAGCGGCTCACGCAGGCCTTCCCGAAGTTTGTCTGGATCAACCCCGAGCCGCAGGCGCTGTGGGGATACCGTCAGAGCATTGCGCTGATCCAGCAGTTGATGAACCAGCGCATGTACCCGTTGACCCTGCCGGGTCTGGATGCGGCCATGCGCACGCTCAGCCGATGAGGTGGCCACGAATCGCGGCAAGTCTCGGCTGCTGCGCCCTGCTGCTCGGCGTTGGTGGCTGCGCCAGCGTGAAGAACCTGTTTTTCGACGAGCCCGCAGCGGCCACCGATTCGACAAGCGCCACGGCCAAGCCATCGGTTGCGGTGTATCGCCTCGACATCGAGGCGCCGGGAGAGTTGCGCACGCTGCTTGTCACCTATCTCGACCTGTCGCGGTTTCAGAACGTGCCCGAGAGCGAGGACATCACGCCCGCTGAAATCGATCGGCTCATTGCCGCCGCGCCGGCTCAGGTTCGCGCGCTGCTGGAAACCGAGGGCTACTTCAACCCCGAGGTGACGGTCGTGCGTGTCGGCGGCGACGCCACGCCGGCTGCGGCACGCGTGCGCGCCGAAGGGGCACAGGACGCAGCCTCTTCCAGCGCGACCACCGCACGGCAGTCCCTGCCCTTGCTCAGGGTGCGGGTCGAGCCCGGACCGCGCGCAACCATCCATCATTTCGCCTTCACGCCAGAGGGCCCGCTGCAACAGGATGCCGATAGCGGCTCGCTCGATGCAAAGGTGCTGATCGCACAGGTCCGCAACGGCTGGCAGCTGCCGACCGGGGCGCCGTTCCGGCAGTCCGAGTGGAGCAGCGCGAAGAACAATGCCCTCGCCAAGCTGCGCGCCGACGGCTACCCTGCAGCGGCGATCAGCACCTCCAGCGCCCGGGTGGACGCGCAAGCCAACACGGTTCAACTCGATGTCGCCGCCAACAGCGGGGTGCTGTACCGACTCGGGCCTGTGCGCATCAACGGACTCCAGCGCTACGGTGAAAACAGCGTGCAGAAGCTGTCGCTCCTGACGCCCGGTGAACCCTACCGCGAGTCGCAACTGATCGACTTTCAGGAGCGATTACAGAAAAGCGGCTTGTTCGAAGGTGCCTCGGTGGTACTCGACGCTGACCCGACCACCGCCCAGGCCGCGCCAATCAATGTGCAACTGCGCGAACTGCCGCTCCAGCAGGCCACCTCCGGTGCCGGCTACAGCGCCAACACCGGACCGCGGGTCACCGTCGAACACACGCACCGGCAACCCTTCGGCTGGGAGTGGATTGCCAGGAACAAGCTCGAGGTCGGCCCGAAACTGAAGTCGTGGACCGGTGAGCTGACGTCGTACCCACTGGAGGGGCTTTACCGCAACCTGATCGCCGGCAGCGCCGAACAGTTGAAAACCGTCAACGAGGTGCGCGACTCCTGGACGGCGCGGATCGGGCGCACCCAGGACACCACCCAGATCGAGCGGCTGTACTACATCGAAGCCACGCATTCGCGGCTGGACACGACCTCCGACACCGGGACCACCACGGTGAACAACAACGCCATCACCGGCAACTACCACTGGGTCTACCGCGACCTCGACAACGTGCTGCTGCCCACCGATGGCTACACCTTTTCGGCCGAGGTGGCGGGCGGATACGCGGTCAGCGGCACCGGCGGCGAGAGCAGCGGGCCCTTCGCCCGCGTGTACGGCCGCTACACCTATTACCGACCTCTCGGTGGCGCCTGGTTCGCCACCGCGCGGCTGGAGGGCGGTGAGGTGCTGGCCGGCAGGCAGGTCGGCATCCCGGACACGCTGCTGTTTCGAGCGGGTGGTGACGATTCGGTGCGCGGGTATGCCTACCGCTCCCTGGGGCCGAAGGTTGACGGCGCCTTGCTGAGCGGCCGCGTGCTGGTGACCGGCAGTGCAGAGGTGGCTCACCCGATCTCGGATCGGTTTCCTTCCCTGTGGGGCGCGGCGTTCATCGACGCCGGCAACGCCGCTGACCATTGGAAGAACCTGCATCCGGTGTTGGGCTACGGTCTGGGGTTACGCTGGCGCAGCCCGGTTGGCCCACTGCGCATGGATCTGGCCTACGGCGATGACGTGCAAAAGGTTCGACTGCATCTGAGCGTGGGGATCGCGTTTTGAACGACGAAGACATCACTGCTCCCGCGCCGCCGGCCACGCCCGTGCCGGTGCGCCGCCGCGGGCCGCGCGGGAAGGTCTGGAGCGCAGCGCTCGGGCTGATGTTGCTGGTGATGCTGGTCATCGCATCGGGCGCGGGCCTGTGGTGGGCCGTGCGCAGCGAGGCCGGCAGCGCCTGGGTGGTGTCTCGATTGCCAGGCGTGGAAGTGACGGCACCGCGCGGCGTTCTGCTCGGAGACTTCGAGACCGGGCGCGTGGTGGTGAAGCTGTCTGGCAACGACCAGATCGTGTTCACCGGCCTGGGCTGGCGCGGTCTGCAGCTGGCGCGCAGTGAGGCGTCGGGCCAGTGGGCACGGCTGTCGATGGCCGAACTGCACGCCTTGCGCATCGATCTGCTGCTGGCCCCAAGCGACGCCCCGATGACCGCCCCGACCCGCTTGCACCTGCCAGTCCAGGTCAACATCGAGAGGCTGCAGATCGGAGCCGTGTATGGCAGCGCTCTGGGTGACAACCCTTTGCGCGATGTGCTCGCCCGCGTGCAGCTGGGCGCAGCCGATGGTGCCGAGCACCGCATCGATGCGCTGAGTGCGGTCTGGGACCGATTGGCAGCACGCGGTGCCGCCCGCATCGCCACCCGCTCGCCATTCGCGCTCGACCTGAAGCTTGATGTGTCGCAGGTTCAGGGCGCTCCTCCAGCACAAGGCTTGGCAGCACCTGGCTCGGCAGCACCCGCAGCCGCGCTGGCGCAACCATCGATCGACCTGGCCGCCTGGCAAGCCTCGTTTGCACTGGCCGGCCCACTCGAAGCGCCGACCTTGAATACCAGCGTGCAGGCGCCCGCCACGTCAACGCATCCAGCGCAATCACTGACTGCACAGGCAGGGTTGCGACCCTTCGCCGCCTGGCCTCTGGCCGACCTCCAGGTTCAGACCCGCGCACTCGACCTGTCGGCATTCAGCCGCTCGGCGCCGATCACCGCGCTGACCGGTCAAGTGACAGTTCAGAGCACAGCATTCGACCGGCCGATTTCCGCACAGATCGCACTGAGCAATGACGCCGCCGGACGCTGGAACGACGGGTTCGCGCCTCTGCGCCATCTGAAGGCCGATCTGAGCGCCCGCGCCGACGACCCCAGCACGGTCGATCTCAAGACACTCGACGTCGAGTTCGGCACCCAGGCGCAGGCGGGTGGGAGTCTGTCAGGCAGTGGTCGCTGGCACACCGATCGTTCGACGCTGAGCGCCACGCTGCACGCGCTGCAGCCGTCGGTTCTCGACGCCCGCGCGCCAGCGATGTTGATCGGAGGGCCGTTGCTGGTTGCCCTCACACCGACCGGCGCGACCGCGGTCGCAGCGGCGTCTTCGCCCGCAGCCTCAGCGGCGGGCGGTGGCGCACAGATCGAGCTGAAGTTCGACCTGTCCGGCGCACTCTCGCCGTCGGTCGGCTCAGGCCAGGTGGACACCGCGGGCAAGACGGTGCAGCTCAAGCTCGACGCCCTCGCCGACGCACAGCACCTCACGCTTCGTGAGCTGCGCGCCAGCGCCGGCGGCGCACTGGCCACACTGACCGGTGACGCCCGCCGCCCCTCGACCAGTGAGCCCTGGCAGGCGAAAGGACGCGCCACGCTCGTCGAGTTCGATCCGCTGCCCTGGTGGCCCGGACGCACCGACTCACCCTGGCGGCGCGGGACCAACCGCCTCAACGCGACGGCCGATTTCGACCTGACACTGCCGCCCGAGCTCGGCGCGTCATGGACCGGGTGGCGCGGCAATGCCCAGCTTGCGATGGGGCACAGCCTCGTTGCGGGCACGCCGGTCGATGGCAGCGCCAGCCTGCGCAGCCTCGACAGCGGGCACGCCGAAGCTGCGCTGGCACTGCAGGTCGCCGACAACCGGCTGCAAGCACAAGGCCGCTTCGAGACCACGGCACGTGCCAATGCCACCAGTGGCAGCACCGATCACTGGACCGTCAGCCTCGACGCCCCTGACCTGGAGGGTTTCGAGCCGCTGTGGCGCCTTGTGCAGGCACCGGGAGCCGATGCAACACTGGCTGGCACGCTGAAGGCATCGGCGACGATCGACGGGCGCTGGCCCGCCATCGCGACACAGGGGGAGCTGAGCGCAAACGGTCTGCGCGTCGGCACCGTCGCCGTGCAACAGGCCAATGCGAACTGGAATGCGGGCACCGCCGCTGGCGCTGGCGCGGCCATCGACGCGAACCTGTCGCAAATGCGCCTGCTGAGCGCGCCGCCGGCCAGCAGCAAGCCGACAGCCTCCTCGGTCGCGACGGCGAGCACTTCCTCCAGCCCTCAGGCGCAGCACGCATCACCCAACATCGAATCGGCACAGCTCAAGGTCAGAGGTACCGTCGGCGACCACACCCTGGAGTTGCGGGCTGTTTCGAAAGCGCTGCCGCCCTCCTGGACCGACACAGTGCAGGCGACGGCGGCAAGCCAGGCTGCTCCGGCCCTCACGGGAGCTGACGCCGCAGCGCGCAGCATGCTGCTGCTGCAGGCCAAAGGCGCGTTCATCGACCTGGCAGGCCAGCGCTTGGCCGGTTGGCGCGGCGGTGTGCAGCGGCTTGAGCTGAAGGCGAGCAACGGCAACGCTGCACCGTGGGTCCGCGCGAGCAACATCGACATCGACGCAGCGTGGTCGGGTGAGCCGGCACGGGTCGCTGTGCAACCCGGCCAGGCCGAGGTGCTGGGTGCAGCCGTGCGCTGGAGCCAGCTGGTCTGGCAGGCAGCCAGCGGCATGGCGCGTCCGGCACGGATCGATGCACAACTCGCGTTCGACCCACTGCCGATCTCACCGCTGCTGGCGCGCCTGCAGCCTGGATTCGGCTGGGGTGGCGATCTGACAATGGGTGGCAGCTTCGATGTGCACAGCGATGGCGGACTCGCAGTCAATTTGGTGCTCGACCGCAGCCGTGGTGACCTGACCGTCACAGACGAGATCAGCACCCAGTCGCTGGGCCTGACCAACCTGCGGCTGGCCGTGAGCGCGAAGGACGGTGTCTGGACGTTCTCTCAGTACCTGAACGGCAAGACCGTCGGCGTGCTGGCGGGGGCCGTCGTCGTGCGCACATCACCCGAGGTGCTTTGGCCCACACCCGATGCCTCGATCGAAGGTGCCGCCGAACTGGACGTGGCCAACCTCGGCGCATGGGGCACCTGGGTGCCGACCGGCTGGCGGCTGGGCGGCCAGATGAAGACCAGCGCGTTGTTCGCCGGGCGCTTCGGCGCGCCCGAGGTCACTGGCAGGATCGAGGGCCGCGCGTTGAGCGCGCGCAACTTCCTCGAAGGCGTGAACATCAGCGAGGGCGAGGTGGTGATCTCGCTGCAGGGCAACGGTGCACGCATTGAACGCTTCAACGCCAAGGGCGGCACGGGCAGCCTCAGCATCGAGGGCGCTGCAGCGCTTGGCGAGTCTCCGAACGCGCAGCTGCGGCTGAAGGCCGATCGCTTCGTGCTGCTGGGCCGGGTCGATCGCCGCATCGTCACCAGCGGCTCCGCCCAGTTGGGATTTGGCCGCGACACCCTGAGCGTCGACGGTGGCTTCAGCATCGACGAAGGCCTGATCGACTTCACGCGCAGCGACGCGCCAACGCTGTCCGACGACGTGCAGGTGGTGCGCGCCGCCGCCAGTGGGGCGACGCGCGGTGCGCCCGCAGATTCAGCGCAGTCGGGCTCCGCCGAGGCAGCCACACCCTCGCCCACCCCAACGACCTCGCGCAACGTGGCACTCGATTTGAAGATCGGGCTGGGCACCAAGCTGCGGCTGCGCGGTCGAGGCATCGAAACCGGCCTGCGCGGCGACCTGCGACTCACTGCGCCGAGCGGGCGGCTGGCGATCAACGGCACCATCACCGCCGCTCGCGGGACCTATGCAGCCTATGGCCAGAAGCTGACGATCGACCGCGGTCAGATCACCTTCAACGGGCCGCCGGAGAACCCGCAGCTCAACATCGAGGCCACCCGCCCGAACGTCGACATTCGCGTGGGGGTGCAGATCACAGGCACCGCGCAGAACCCGCGCATCCGGCTGTTTTCGGAGCCCGAGGTGTCAGAAGTCGACAAGCTGTCGTGGCTGGCTCTGGGCCGACCCAGTGATGGCCTGGGTGGCGCCGACACCGCCTTGCTGCAGACCGCCGCGGTGGCACTGTTGGCCGGCGAAGGCGACGGCATCACCGACCAGTTCACCAAGGCCATCGGGCTCGACGAGCTCACGCTGAAGCAGAACCAGGGGGAGGTGCGAGAAACGGTGATCTCGCTCGGCAAGCAGCTCTCGCGCCGCTGGTATGTCGGCTACGAACGAGGGCTGAACGCCACTGCAGGCAGCTTTCAGCTGGTATACCGGATCGCCCGCAGCTTCACGCTGCGTGCGCAATCGGGTTTCGAGAATTCACTGGACGTGATCTGGACCTGGCGCTGGGGCTAGCGGTCGCAAATCCGCATGTGAAAATCCAAGGCTACCCGCCGTAGCACAATGGATAGTGCGCATGCCTCCTAAGCGTGAAATACAGGTTCGATTCCTGTCGGCGGGACCAGAGACAAGGCCGAAGGGCATGCACCGCACCACCCATGACCGGCTGATGTCGATCATCTGGGACTGCGAAGACAAGCGCGAGGCTGCGTTGTCGCGATTCCTGGCGGGGATGATGGATCGATACACCTCGCTGCGCGATGACCGCGATGCTGCGCGGGCCGTCATAGCGCCTAACGCGCCGGGCGAACGTCGGGTTCGCCGCAGATCGAATGCACACTCCCGGCCCTTTGCGGTCTCTCGCTGGGAGCGGTTTTCAGTGCTCAATCTGCGCGAGAGCGGTGCGGCGGGGTGCCGTGTTGCGTTCATGTCCCCCGGGCCGGTTGTCGACTCAAGCGCTTCTCGCGAATCCATCCGGCCCTCCTCCTTTACTTCACTCCACACGGCACCCCACCACACCGCTCCAGGAGCCACTGTTGCGGTTGCAGGCCGTTGAACACAACCGTGGCTGTCTGCGGGGGATGCCGGGTGACCGGCGCAGCGAACCGGCCCGGGGGAGCAAGCCCGGACACAAACAGTCCTGAGGACTGTTTGTGCCTGGCGAGCGCCTGGGGCTCTGTCCCCAGGCATGAGCGGAGCCGGTCACCCGGTAGCCTCCGCTCGCGCAGACCGATGCCTGTAGGAGCAGATCTGCGAAAGACCGCAGCGGGTCGACAAGAGTCGTTCAGCCTGAAAGTCTGTAGCTGACATTCGGGAGCGCCGCCCCCGTGCTTCAACTGGGCCTTCGGGTAGCCAACAGAACGGCAAACCGCGAGAGCCGCGACCCGCTTGGGGTAGATTGGCGGCATCTCAACCGGAAATCATTCCCTTGGTCCGGTAGCTCGACTCCTGACGGCGGACCAGAGACTAGGCCGAAAGGCACCTAGAAATACCGAAAGCCCCAGAGAAATCAACGCTCTGGGGCTTTTTTCATTCCAGGCTGTTCTTCGGATTCGGCCGAGGTCCGCTGGAAGGTTCCTGCGTCATTTCAAATGCGCCAAGAAGATGGAAAACAGCGTCAGGAAACCAAACACGGCGCTGAAAACGACGATTCCAATGAGGTAGATCTTGGCAAGCTTGTTTTTGGTTCTGTGGGCCAGCGTTTCGGACATCAGTACTTCTCTGTGAAAAAGATTCCAGCCAGTCAACAGGATTGGATGGCAACCGGGGAGAACACCATGCCCTCCCTTGCAAGTCGCATTTTCATCGCAGCTGGGAATCAGTGAGGTTCAGGGCTCCGTGCCGATAAGGGATGACTGCACCGAAGATCAGGACCCCGCAGGAAAAACAATCATTCAGCAGCTCAGGCAAGGCGGGCTGCGCTGGAGCCGCAGAAGAGCGGAAATTCAACGCGCCATTCACCGCCGCGCGACCCTCAAATCCAGCCGTGGTGTTGCAAAAGCACCTTCATGGAGAGGATCTGGGCGGCACTTCCGGCGCTATTTCGGGGCTCGCCCGGCGAAGGTGGACGGACACTCTCACCACAGCTCCACGGGGGAGCGGAGGCCGCCATGAGCACCGTTTTCGACACGATCCACAACCATCACGGGCGTGCGGTGTTCGATGCATCCTCCCAACAGTACTTTCTGGAACTCAGCGCGGACGTGTTTTGTGCTGGGGATGACCACCTGGTGGTGGACCGTGACCACCCAAGTCTGGTAGCTGGGCTGCGCTTCTGATGACCACACCCGCGAACGAGCCGCAAATCGAGGGCGCGAGCCCGGTGACGCTCGGAGGCCAGGACAGCGCGGCGTCCCCAAGCCACCTCCAGATTGCAGCCCTCGCGCGGGAATGGGCGACTGAAATTGGTCAGATTCTGGATTCACGAGCGCAACTGACCCGCCGTGGACTGCTGGCCACCTTGGCCATCGCGGGGGTGATGTTGCTCGTAGTGGGCTCGCACACCTTATGGATGATCCAGCGCGGTGAAAGCGTAATCGCCCGTCCCTGGCCGGCTTTCGCTGGCCTTGTCGCCGTGCTGGTGATGATGATGGTGGTGGTGCGGAGTGGCATGCCGCGTCCGCGGCTCGTGCTGATCGTGTACGGGGTGATTGCTGCGCTCCAGATTGCGGCGGTCGCCATCAACGGACTCTCCGCGATTTTGCTGGTCGCGGCGACGCTGACCTTCTCGCACATCATGCTGACGCCCCAGCGTTCGCTGGTGCTGGGGGTCGCGCTGATTGTCCTCAGCGGCGTGGCCTTGCGGGCTTTCCATCCGGAAACCGCACCCGAGCTCTATCTTCGGGCCTTGGGGTGTGAGGTGTCCATTCTGCTGTTCATGCAGCTCGCCACCCGCTTCTGGGAAAAAATGATGCGCCGCTTCCACTATCTTGGGCGGGAGATGAGCCGCGTGGTGGCGGAAATGGACATCGAACTCAACGCCGCCAAGGTGGTGGACGTGGAGTCTCGTTTACCCAACCGACTGGGCTTTACGTTGGATGCAACCGCCTGGCTGGCCGGAGAGCACGCGCCGGCGCAGGCCTTGGTCGTGTCTTTGAATCTCACCAAGTGGCAGGACTCCATCGCTAGCTTTGGGCCCACTGACCAACTTGATCTGCTCAATCAATTGGTGACGCAACTGCGGACAGGTGTTGGCGCAGGGGCGCTGCTGGCGCGCAGCGGCGCCGGCGAGTTCTGGGCCATGCTGCCGGTGACTGAAGGCCGGGAAATCGACGCTGTCCAAGCACTCGATGTTTTGCTGGCCGACTTGCAGCGGCCGCTCACCCAGTTGGCCTTGGCCGCCTTGACTTTGCCTCGTATGGGCTTCAGCCGATTGCCGCAGGATGCGACAGACGTGCCCACCCTGATGCGCAAGGCAGAGGTGGCACTGCGTGCGGCTGAGCGGGCGGCGGTCGGTCGCGCCTGCGAATTCCACCCTTCGATGGAACAGCAGGCGAACGACCGTACCCAACTCACCAGGGACATTTCCGCGGCGATAAAAACCGATCAATTCGAGCTGTTCTATCAGCCGGTTCTCAGCGCGAGAGGCGGCCTGCTGTTGAAGGCGGAAGCGCTCATTCGCTGGAATCATCCGCAGCGTGGGTTTCTCGGTCCAGCCCAGTTCATCCATCTCGCGGAAGAAAGTGACCTCATCGTGGATTTAACCGAGTGGGTTATCCGCTCGGGGGTCTCCCAGGTGCGGCAGTGGCGCAGCACGCTGGACCCGCGCTTTGAGTTGAGCGTCAATTTGCCACCCCAGTATCTGATGCGGTGTATTGACCCCCACAGCGAATTACTGCGTCGTCTGGGCGAGATCCACGTGCCGCCGGGCGCGATAGTGCTCGAAATCACCGAGGGGGCGATGCTCAATCTCACGCCGGAGATGTTGCGCGCCCTCAACACGCTGCGCGAGATTGGATTCCAGATTGCCTTGGACGACTTCGGCGTGGGCTATTCCAGTTTCGGCCAGCTCGACAAGCTCCCGCTCGATTATCTGAAGCTCGATAAAGCCTTCGTGGATGGGCTTGAGCTGCGGCCCCAGCGACGCGTCGTGCTGGAAGGAATCGTCCAGATGGCGCACGCACTGGGCTTCAAGATCGTGGCCGAAGGCGTGGAATCGGCCGCCCAGCGCGATTGGCTGACCGCGATGCGCTGCGATTACTTGCAGGGCTATCTGTTCTCCAAGCCGGTCCCCGTCGCCGAGCTTGAGGCGATGGTCAAAGCCCGCTCGCCACTCGGCACCTGAAACTCCTCTTCCCTGCGCCAGTACAGGGCCGCTTCGGTTGCTGTCGCCCGGGTTTGTTTTTCTCACTTTCCGACCTTTCAGGGCGGTTTGAATCCTATCCTCCGGGACCATCGGCGCGTCAACACGGCGCAAGCCGGACTGAGTTGATGCGCCGTCGCTCTCGCCCGGCCGGAACAGCACCCCCCATGAGTCTCATCTCGATCGCTTTACTGTCGTTGGCGATGTCCACCGATGCATTCGCCGCGGCCGTCGGCAAAGGCACTGCGCTTGAGCAACCGCGTTGGAGCGAGGCGTTGCGAATGGGCGGCATATTTGGCGTCATCGAAGCCATCACGCCGGTCATTGGCTGGGCACTCGGCCTGACCCTTGCGGGTTACATCAAGGCGTGGGACCACTGGATTGCATTCGTCCTCCTCGGTGGCCTGGGACTGCGGATGGTGTACAGCGGCCTGAAGGCGTCCAGTGTGCAAAAGGGGGAAAGACTGAGCCGGCACCCTTTCTGGCTGCTGGTTCTGACGGGATTTGCCACCAGCATCGATGCGATGGCGGTTGGCGTCGGGCTGGCGTTTCTCAAGGTCGACATACTGCCCGTGGCCGCTGCGATTGGCTTCACCACCTTTGTCGCCGTGACGGTCGGGGTGATGGTGGGGCGCGCGCTTGGCGCGGTGGCCGGAAGGTGGGCCGAGATTTGCGGCGGAATCCTGCTCACCGGTATCGGTGTCGCGATCCTGGCGGAGCATCTGGGCACCGCCTAGGCAAGAGCGAGCAGGCCGATCAAGACAAGGCCGGCGTAGCGTCCAGCGGCAGGTCGGGCATCAACTGTTGCCGTTTGATTCGAAGCGCTTTTCATGAAGCCGGTGCAAGCGCATCAGCTCGCTGGCCACCAGTGGCGCAAAGCCAAGCCGACCGCCGCGGTGGTCGATCATCAATTCATCGAAGATCGCTTCGGTCTGCACAGGGTCTTCCCAGGCGGTGGCCAGGCGGTTGGCAAGCCGCGGATACATCGAGCACAACGCCAGCGGCCGCTCCCGCGCCGCGAGGCTGCGTAACCACTGCCGCGCCAGCGTTGTCAGTTTGTGGTCCTGCTCGCTGGGAAGTGCACGCCGCCGCTGGTCGCTCTGGATCAGTGGGTTTTGATCGGGCATCGAATGCCCGCTGTCGATCAAGGTCTGCGTTGTCGCCGGGACAGCTTTGGGCACTCTGAATAAGCGAAACATCGCGCGGCCTTGTCATCGGTCGATGCCCAGGCTCGGCCGAGGCAGCGCGCCATCGCCGTGAACGCATGGACTTCAGCTCGCTATCGGCGCCACGGGGCCGAACTTGAGTGCTTGAGTCGACCCTTTGCGTCAGACTCGACGTCGATCCGGCATTTCTTTTGCCCCGCGGCTTCATCATCTGAAACTAAGCCAGCCCGCGCAGAATCAATCCATCCCTGGGTTCTATACTGAGACGAGGATCGGATGCACAAGCCAGTTAGAAGGTCGGACATGGGTACGAAGCTCAAGATTTCAGGTTGGATAGCACTGGGTGCGGTGGCTGGGGCATTGGTCACGATGCAGTTGCAGGCCACCGCGCGCAACTCGGTCAGCTCGCTTCCACTCGACGAACTTCAGCAACTCGCGGCAGTGTTCGGCATGGTCAAGAGCGACTACGTTGAACCCGTCGATGAAAAGAAACTGATCACCGATGCCATCGGCGGCATGGTGGCGGGGCTCGACCCCCACTCACAGTATTTCGACAAGAAGTCGTGGAAGGAATTCCGCGAGGGAACGACCGGTCGTTTCGTCGGTGTCGGCATCGAAATCGGCATGGAAGAAGGCTTGGTCAAGGTCGTCACCCCGATCGAGGGCTCGCCGGCCTACCGCGGTGGACTGAAAAGCGGCGACCTGATCACCAAGATCGATGACACCGCGGTCAAGGGCCTGACGTTGGAGCAAGCGGTCAAGCGCATGCGTGGCGAGCCGGGAACGAAAGTCGTACTGACCTTGTTCCGCAAGTCCGAGGACCGTGTCTTCCCGGTGACCATCGTGCGCGAAGAGATCCGCACGATCAGTGTCCGCGCGAAGATGGTTGAGCCGGGCTACGCGTGGCTGCGCGTGAGCCAGTTCCAGGACCGCACGGTCGAGGACTTCGCCCGCAAGATCGAAGAGATCTACAAGCAGGACCCCAACCTCAAGGGCATCGTGCTGGATCTGCGCAACGATCCGGGCGGTCTGCTCGAAGCATCGGTGGCGATTTCGTCAGCCTTCCTGCCGGCAGACGCCACGGTGGTCACGACCAACGGCCAGATCCCCGAATCGAAGTCGATCTTCAAGGCGGCGCCCGAGTACTACCTGCGGCGCGGTGGCGCCGATCCACTGCGGCGTCTGCCTGAGGCGCTGAAGTCGATCCCGCTGGTGGTGCTGGTCAACGAAGGCTCGGCTTCGGCCAGTGAAATCGTCGCCGGCGCCCTGCAGGACAACAAGCGTGCCACGGTGATGGGCGCGCAGACCTTCGGCAAGGGCTCGGTGCAGACCGTGCGGCAGCTGTCGCCTGACACTGCGCTGAAGATCACCACCGCCCGCTACTACACGCCGAGCGGCAAGTCGATCCAGGCCAAGGGCATCGTGCCCGATGTGATGATCGACGAAACCGCCGAGGGCAACCTGTTCTCGGCCTTGCGCCCGCGTGAAGCTGACCTGGAAAAGCACCTGCAAAGCGGTCAGGGCACCGAGGTGAAGGACGAAGCCCGCGAGAAGGCGCGCGAGATTGCCCGCAAGAAGCTGGAAGAGGAAAGCGCCAAGAAAGCCGCCACGCCGATCAAGCCGCCGGCCGAGTTCGGCAGCGAAGATGACTTCCAGCTGGCTCAGGCAATCAACCGCCTGAAGGGCAAGCCGGTACTGGTCAGCAAATCGATGACCGAGCGCAAGGTGGATCCCGATTCGAACTGACGCGTCGCAGCCGATGAGGGCAGCACGCGGCCCGATGATGAATGTCAGCCGCACTCCACGATCTCCAACGCCCGCTGCATGCGGGCGTTTTTTCGTGTCTTCGCTCCGATGAACGACAACCAACTGCTGCGCTACTCGCGCCACATCCTGCTCGACGAGATCGGTATCGAGGGCCAGCAGCGACTGCTGGCAGCTCACGTGCTGGTGATCGGTGCTGGTGGCCTGGGCTCGCCGGTGGCGATGTACCTCGGCACTGCCGGCGTTGGCACATTGACGATCGTCGACGATGACACGGTGGAGCTGACGAACCTGCAGCGGCAGATTGCCCACTCGATGGCGAGCCTCGGGCAGGCCAAGGTCGATTCCGCGGAGGCCGCGGTGCGTGCGATCAATCCCGAAGTGCAGGTGGTTGCCCTCCGCGAGCGCGCCGATGCCGCGCGGCTGAATGAGCTGGTCGCGGCAGCAGATGTGGTCATCGATTGCTGCGACAGCTTCGCGACGCGGCAGGCAGTGAACGCGGCCTGTGTTCGGCATGCCAGGCCACTGGTGTCGGGGGCGGCGATTGGCTTCGACGGGCAGGTGTCCGTTTACGTCACAAACCTGCGCGGCGACCGCCCGGCCGATCACCCCTGCTATGCATGCATCTTCCCGCCCGATGCCACGTTCGAGGAAGCGCGCTGCGCGACGATGGGCGTGTTCGCTCCGCTGGTTGGCATCGTCGGCAGCGTTCAGGCGGCCGAGGCGCTGAAGCTGCTGGCCGGTGTCGGCGGCTCGCTGGCGGGTCGGCTGCAGATGCTCGATGCCCGCCGGATGGAATGGACTGAAATCCGACTGGCACGCAATCCCGATTGCCCGGTGTGCGCGGCACCTCGCCGTTGACACCCCGGCGCCTGCCAACACGCTAAGCTGCACCGCATGGACAAACGAACCGAACTCACCGCGCGCAACTTCCCGACGGCCCAGGAGGACGCCAGCACTGCCACGCCGCCCTCGCGCTACGGCGGCCCGGAAAGCGCCTACCGCCTCGCCTTCACCGACAACGATTTCCTGCTGCGCGAAGAACTTCGACCGGTGCGCATGCAGCTTGAACTGCTGAAACCAGAAATGGTGCAAATGGAAGCGGGCATCAAGTCGACGATCGTGATCTTCGGCAGCGCGCGCATCCTGTCGCCCGAAGCTGCCGCCGCCGGTCTGGCGGAAGCCCAGGCCCGGGACGACGCCTCGGCTGTCCGCACCGCCAAAAACCGCGTGCTGATGTCTCGCTACTACGACGAAGCGCGGCGTTTCGCCGCCCTCGTCACGCAGCGAACTGCCGACCTGGACACACCGGTCTATGTGGTCACTGGCGGCGGCCCGGGCATCATGGAAGCGGGCAACCGCGGCGCGTTCGAGGTCGGGGGCAAGAGCATCGGGCTGAACATCGTGCTGCCGCACGAGCAGGAGCCCAACCCGTACATCACGCCGGAGCTGTGCTTCCAGTTCCACTACTTCGCACTTCGCAAGATGCACTTCCTGATGCGCAGCATCGCGCTGGTGTGCTTCCCGGGCGGCTTCGGCACCCTCGATGAACTGTTCGAGACGATGACGCTGGTGCAGACCGGCAAATGCCGCAAGCGGCCGATCCTGCTGTTCGGGCGCGAGTTCTGGTCAAGGCTGATCAACTTCGATGTGCTGATCGAGACCGGCATGATTTCGCCCGGTGACGTGCACCTGTTCCGCTACGTCGAGACCGCCGAGGAAGCCTGGGCTGTGCTCGAAGCGGAATACGGCTTCGACGCACCGGCAACCGAGACCGGCGAGTTCGCGGTCGACATCTGACGCCATCGTCCGCCCGCGCATGAGTCTGCACCTGAGCCTGATTGGCGCGCCTACCGACATCGGTGCCGGAAGGCGCGGCGCCAGCATGGGACCGGAAGCACTGCGAGTGGCGAACATCGTGCCGGCACTGCAGGGCCACGGGCTCGAGGTCCTGGACCGCGGCAACCTCAGCGGCCCGACCAATCCGTGGCTGCCAGCGGCAGACGGCTATCGGCACCTGCCGGAGGTGATCGCCTGGAACCGCCTGGTACACGACGCGGTCTATGCCGAACTCAAACTGAACCGCATGCCGGTGCTGCTGGGGGGCGACCACTGTCTCGGCATCGGATCGATCAGCGCCGTGGCGCGCCACTGCCGTGATGCGGGCAAGCGGCTTCGCGTGCTGTGGCTGGATGCGCACGCCGACTTCAATACCCAGATGCTGACGCCGAGCGGCAACCTCCACGGCATGCCGGTCGCCTGCCTGTGTGGCCATGGCCCCCAGGAACTGATCGAGATCGGAGGCCAGGTGCCCGCGATCAACCCGAAGTGGGTGCGGCAGATCGGCATCCGCAGTGTGGATGCCGGCGAGAAGCGCTTCGTCCACGAGCAGGAACTCGATGTCTTCGACATGCGCTTCATCGACGAGATGGGCATGCGCCACGCGATGGAACTCGCACTGGCCACGCTCGACGTCAACACGCACCTGCACGTCAGCTTCGATGTCGATTTCCTTGACCCGCCGATCGCGCCGGGCGTTGGCACCACCGTCCCCGGCGGGCCGACCTACCGCGAAGCGCAGCTGTGCATGGAGATGATCGCCGACACCGGACGCCTCGCCAGCCTCGACGTGATGGAGCTGAACCCAGCGCTCGATGTGCGCAACCAGACCGCCGAGGTGGCGGTGGATCTCATCGAGAGCCTGTTCGGCAAGAGCACCTTGATGCGGCGCTGAGCGACCCGCGTTGTGCGGGAGATCGGGTCAGCGCGTCAACAGCCGGCTGACGGCGGTCACATCCTCGGGCTTCAACTGCCCAGCGGCTTGTCTCAAGCGCAGGCCGCCCAGCAAGGTGTCGTAGCGGGCTTTCGAGAGATCGCGACGCGTGGTGTAGAGCTGCGTCTGCGCGTTCAGCACATCGATGTTGACCCGCACGCCGACGCGGTAGCCGACCTGTGTCGCCTCCAGAGCCAGCGCGCTGGATGATTCGGCCGCCTCCAATGCGAGCACCTGCGCCTGCAACGACTGGACGCCGAAATAGGCCTGCCGGGTGCTCAGCGACACCGCTCTGCGCGCAGCCTCCAGATCGTTCTGCGACTTGTCTTCGAGCGCCAGCGTTTCCTTGATTCGGTTCTGCACCGACAACCCGGCGAACAGCGGCAGGTTGAACTGCACACCGATGCTGCCAGTGTTGGTGGTGCCGGCGCTGGACAGCTGGCTGCCGCTCCTGCCGGTCGAGTTGTACTGGCTGCTGACGCTGGCCACCGCATCGAGTGTCGGAAAGTGGCCCGAGCGGGCCTTGCTGGTCTCGAGCCGCGCCACATCCAGAGTCAACAGCGCCAGCCGCACCGAAGGATGTTGAGCATCGGCGTTGCGCGCCCAGACTTCTGCGTCGGCGGGAGTGATCGACGGCAGGCTGACCGGTGGCGTCAGGCCCTTGGGCTCGACATTGCTGCGGCCGACCAGGAGGTCGAGTGCAATGCGCTTGTTGCGCAGATCGTTGTCGGCAGCAAGTTCCTGCGCGGTGGCCAGATCGAAGCGAGCCTGTGCCTCGCGCGTGTCAGTGATGGTCGCCGTCCCCACCTCGAAATTTCGCTTCGCCGACGCCAGTTGCTCGCTGATCGCAACCTTGCTGGTGCGGTTGGTGGCCAGCGCATCCTGCGCAGCCAGCACATCGAAGTAAGCCTGAGCCAGCCGCACGATCAGGTCCTGCTCGGCCACCTCCAGCCGCAGAGCGGAGGCCTCCAGCTCACGCTGTGCCTGGTCGATGGTGACGCTGCTGTTGAAGTTGAACAGCGGCTGGCGTGCGGACAACTGCCCCGACCGGGTGTTGAACGAGCTATTGCCAAAACCGGTTTCGACCCGCCCGGTGTTGGCGCTGGCATCCAGGCTCACGCTCGGTCGCAAAAGTGCGTCGGCCTGTGCAGCGCGGTACTGGGCCGAGTCGGCCAGCGAGCGAGCCGAGAGGTAGGTGGCGTCGTAGCCACGCGCGGCGGTGTAGAGCTCGTCGAGGCTCTGCGCCTGCGCGGTGTCCATGCACAGCGCGGCCAGATTCAGCACGGTGACCGCCGCCAAGCGAACCCAGGGCTGGTGCCTCGGTGCCAGCAAGGCGCATTGAGGGTGAATCGGCGGGGTGGGCATGGGTACAGCTCAGTGGGAACGATGAACGGGGCGATCGACTGCGGGACTCAATAACGCGGAACACCCGGATCGACCTCGACCGACCACGCATCGATGCCGCCGGTGAAGTTGGTGACCGAGCTGAATCCCTGGCGCTGCTCGAGGAACGCCGCCACTTGCGCGCTGCGCACACCGTGGTGGCACAGGCAGACGGTGGGTTGCGCCGGGTCGAGTTCACCGATGCGCTGCACGATCTCGCTCATCGGCAGGTTGACGGTGACGAGACCATCAGCGCGCAGCGAAGCCAGCTCGAACTCCCAGGGCTCACGCACATCCAGCAGCAAGGGCAATTCGGCTGTCTGCCTGGACGCTTCTGCGCTGGCAAGCAGCGCCGCAAACTCGCGCGCGCCGATGTGCTGCATCAGAAGTGAAACCGGCTGGGCTCGTCGAAGCCGACCAGCCTCGGTGCCACCGTATCGAACAACTCGACACTGCTGATCGTGCTTCGATCAGCACTACCGCCGACCGCGCCGCGGGTGTAGAGCACCGCCTGCATGATCGGCAACTGGCCGACGATGGCCACCAGCCGGCCGCCGGGCTTGAGTTGATCGAACAGCACCTGCGGCACCTGCGGCACCGATCCGGACAACACGATCACGTCGAAAGGACCATCGGTTGCGCTGCCCCTTGATCCATCGGCCAGACGCACGGTGACGTTGGACGCCCCGGCGCGGCGCAGGTTGGCACTGGCAAAGGCAGACAGGTCGGCATCGATCTCCAGGCTCAGTACCTGTTGGGCTCGGTGGCCAAGCAAAGCAGCCATGAATCCCGAGCCGGCACCGACCTCGAGCACCCGCTCGTGCTTGCCGACGTCAAGCTCCTGCAGCAGCCTGGCCTCGACCTTCGGCGCCAACATGGATTGCGGCGTGCCGGTGGACGTGGGCAGCACGACCTCGGTGTCGACAAAGGCCATCGAGCGAGCTTTCGGCGGGAGGAAATCCTCGCGCCGGATGGCTGCGAGAAGAGACAGCACCTCGGCGTCGAGCACCTCCCAGGGCCGGATCTGCTGCTCGATCATGTTGAAGCGGGCGTGTTCAATGTCCATGGCGATCCTGGGCTGGGTGGCAGTGAGGTGTCGTGCAGTGCGAGCAGATGAAAACGGGCGGCACCTGAAGGCAAGCGCCCATTTTATTTGCCCATGATCAGCGGTGGCGTGGCGGTGCTGTGGGAACGACGGGCCCAGCGCCGCTTGACCCAGACCGCCAAGTCGTCAAGGTAGCAGTAGACCACCGGCACCACGACCAAGGTCAACAGCGACGAGGCAATGACGCCACCGATCACGGCCTGGCCCATCGGCGCGCGCTGCTCCGATCCCTCGGACAGCGCGAAGGCCAGCGGCACCATGCCGAAGATCATCGCCAGCGTGGTCATCAGAATCGGGCGAAGACGCACGCGGGCAGCCAGCAGCAGCGCGCTTTCGCGGTCGGTCGCCACCTCGCCAGGCACGGTGCCCTCCCGCGCGCGAATGGCGAAGTCGATGAGCAGAATCGCATTCTTCGTGACCAGCCCCATCAGCATCACGATGCCAATGATGCTGAACATGTTCAAGGTGGAGCCGAACATCAGCAGCGTCAGCACCACCCCGATCAGCGTCAGCGGCAAGGATGTCATCAACGCCATCGGCTGCAGGAAGCTGCGGAACTGGCTGGCAAGGATCATGTAGATGAACACCACCGCCAGCCCGAGTGCGCCGATCGCGTAGCTGAACGATTCGGCCATGTTCTTCGTGCTGCCGCCAAAGCTGTAGCGGTAGCCGGGAGGCCAGGCCACGCTGTCCAGAATGCGCCGGATGTCTGCCGAGATGTCGCCCGCACTGCGGCCATAGGCGTTCGCGTCCATGTTGATCTCGCGGTTCAGGTCGCGCCGGTTGATCTGGTTCGGCCCGGTCGATGCCGTGACGTCGGCAACCTGGGACAGCCGCACGATGCGCGGCAACCCATCGGCACCAGCAACCACCGGTACGGGCAGCCGTTGCAGGTCGGCCAGAGACGTGCGGCTGTCGGGCGTCAGGCGCACGATCACGTCGTAGTTCTCGCCGTCGGGCGCACGCCAGTTGCCCACGGTGGTGCCCGCGACCAGGGCGCGCAGCGTGGTCGCCAGCGTATTGACATTGAGCCCCAGATCGGACGCCGCTTCGCGCTTCACCTCGATCGCGACCGTGGGCTTGTCGGGCTTCAAGGTGGTGTCCAGATCGACCAGCCCCGGCACCTGTTTCAGTTGGGTGGTGATGCTCTTGGACAAACGCTCAAGTTCGCCCAGGTCGCTGCCCTGGATCGAGAACTGCAGGCTCTTGCCGCCGCCCAGATCGGGTGAACCCATGTTGGTGACGGTGATGCCTGGGATGCGTTCGAGGCGCTCGCGCATCGGCACCGTCATCTGCTCCAGCCCGCGCTGTCGCAGGTCGCGATCGACCAGTCGAACATAGGTCGAACCGAAGATCTTGCCGGCAGCAGCGCCGCTGTTGATCGTGGTGACGGTGTACTTGACCTCGGGCAACTCGCGCAGTGCCAGATCGACCTGCTTGGCGCGGGCCTCGGTCACCTCGAGCGAAGAGCCGACCGGGGTGTAGAAATTCACCGTCGTCTCCGAAAAGTCAGCCTTCGGAACGAACTCGGCACCCAGCACCGGGATCAGCAGGAAGCTGCCGCCGAAGGTGGCCACCGCAATCGCCAGCGTCGACAGCCGGTGGCGCAGCGACCACCCCAGGATGGTCTGGTAGCCATGCCCCAGCCACACGGTGAATCGCTCGAACACGGCTGTGACCCGCCCCAGCGTGCGGTCGTAGAGGCTGGTGGTCTCGCGTGGTGTCCCGCTCCGGTGCGAAGCCTGCGGGTCGTGCCAGATGCTGGAGAGCATCGGGTCGAGCGTGAAGCTGACGAACATCGAGATCAGCACAGCGGCCACGATGGTCAGGCCGAATTCATGGAAGAACTTGCCGACGATGCCGCCCATGAAACCGATCGGCAGGAACACCGCGACGATGGACATGGTGGTGGCCATCACCGCGAGGCCGATCTCCTGGGTGCCCTCGAGCGCCGCCTGGTGAGCGCTCTTGCCCATCTGCACATGGCGCACGATGTTCTCGCGCACGACAATCGCATCGTCGATCAGCAGTCCCACGCACAAGCTCAACGCCATCATCGTGATGCTGTTGATGGTGAAGCCGAAGACGTACATGAAGCCGAAGGTGCCGATCAGCGCGATCGGCAGCGTGAGGCCGGTGATGACGGTGCTGCGCCAGGAGTTGAGGAACAGGAAGACGATCAGCACGGTGAGCGCTGCGCCTTCGATCAAGGTCTCCTTGACGTTCGCGACGGCCACCCGGATCGACCGAGAGTTGTCGCGGTTCACTTCCACGACGATGCCCGGCGGGGTCACCGACTCGGCAGCTGCCAGCGCCTTGCGCAACCCGTCGACCACCTCGATGGTGTTCTCGCCCTGTGACTTCTGCACCGACAGCAGCACGGTGCGCTGGCCGTTGTACAGCGCCAGGCTTTCCACTTCCTGCGGACCGTCGACCACATCGGCCACCTGCCACAGCTTGACCGGAGAGCCGCCACTGACGGTCGCGTTACCGGTCCCCGGCGTGGCGGCACCGCGGCGAGCAACGACGATGTCGCGAAATTCCTCGGGCCGCTTCAGCCGGGCATTGATCTGCACCACGCGTTCCTGCTCCAAGGAGTGGATCGCGCCCATCGGCAGTTCCTGGTTTTCACTGCGCACCGCGTTGATGACGTTGTCCACGCTGACGCCCATCGCCTCCATGGCGGCTGGCTTCAGATAGAGATTGATCCGCCGCGATACCCCGCCCACCACGCTGACCGACCCAACACCCCGCACGTTTTCCAGCCGCTTCTGCAGCACCTGCGTGGCCCAGGTGGTCAGCTCCTGGGGTGTCTGCTTGCCGGTCGGCGACAGCACTGCGAGATTGAAGATCGGGGTGCTGGCGGGATCGAAGCGCGAGACGCGCGGCTCCTTGACCTCGTCGCGCAGGTTGGGCCGCACCAGCGCGACCTTCTCGCGCACATCCTCGGCCGCCTTGCGTCCATCGACGTTCAGGTTGAACTCGATGATGACGATCGAATTACCTTCATAGGAGCGCGAATAAAGCGAGCTGATGCCGGCCACCGTGTTGACCGCTTCCTCGACCTTCTTCGTGACCTCGGTCTCGACGATTTCAGGAGAGGCGCCCGGGTAATCGAACTGCACGACAACCGTTGGGAAATCGATGTTCGGGAACTGATCGACCGACAGACGCTGATAGCTGAAGAGTCCCAGGACGACGAAGGCCAGCATGACCATCGTGGCCATCACCGGATTGCCGATCGAGACGCGGGTGAACCACATGGTCAGGGCTTGACGTTCGCAGCAGACGCAGGCGACGCCGTGGCCGCCAGCACGCGCACCTGCGTGCCATCGCGCAGCGCGCCGGCCGAACCGCGCAGCAGCACCATGCCATCGGAGACGCCGCCGGTCAGTTCGACCACCGACTCGATCCGGCCATCGATCGGCAACTCGCCTCGCTGACCGAGCGTCACCTTGCGCAGCTCGACACGGTCACCAACCACCGCGAGCACATACGGCTGCGCCTGGTCGACGCGCACCACTGACACCGGTACGGTCAGCGCGCTGCCCGTGCTCAGGTCAATCGATCCGGTCAGGAACAGCCCCTGACGCAGATTGGGGCGCGGATCGAGACGCAAGTACGCCAGCACTGCCCGCGTGCCGGCCTGTGTGCTTGGGTTGATGCGCACCACGCGCGCAGTGACCGGACCATCCAGGCCTTCGGCGGCCAGGCGCGCTGTCTGGCCGATGGCGACGCCGCCAATCTCTTCGGGGGCGATCGCCGCCTCCAGTTCGATGCGCGACAAATCGACGATCTCGACCAGCCGCGCATCGACCGCAACCCGCTCACCGGGCTGCACCAGTCGCTGCGACACCAGGCCCGAGATCGGGCTGACCAGCCGCGCGTCGGTACGGGACTTGCGCGCCAGATTGACGGCGGCCACCGCCGCTTCGTAGGTGGCGCGTGCCGCCGCCTCGTTCGAAATCGAGGTTTCAAGCCCGGTGGCCGAGATGAAGCCTTGCGCGACCAATGCGCGGTTGTTGTTCAGTGCGCGCTGCGCGATGTCCCACTGCGCACGCGCCGATGCGGCGTTCTGGTCGGCCTGCTGCACACGCAGATCGACTTCGAGCGTATCGAGCTGACCGATCGTTTGCCCTGCGGTGACGGTGTCGCCTTCTCGTACCGACAGCACCTTCAGTTCGGCCGCGACCTTGGCTCGCACCACCGCGCTGTCCACCGCTTTGAGGCTGCCGGAGATCGGCAGCGTTCGGTTGAAAGGCTGCATGCGGGCCACCACGATGTCGCTCGCGCTGAGCTCCATCGCCTGCGGTGGCTTGGCAGGCGCGGTGGCTTCGGCACGCGCCTGCGATCGCGCATACAGCGTGCGGGCAACAAAACCAGCAACCAGCAGCACCACGACCAACCCCACCACCCACCCAAACTTCAGGCGTCTCATCATCAGCTTTCAATCTTGCAATTCATCGGCATTCGGCGATGGCGCCCGTGGGGTCTGCTAAGCCGTGGAGTATCGATGGAATGACACACCTCGGTTTGACGCCAAGGTTTCCACACGTCTGAGAGTCGCCCATGATTATCGACGGCCGGGCGGACGCATGGCGGCGAACGCATCGGACCGGTGACTCCCGCAGGCAGAATCGCCCGCATGCTCTCGCTGGACCGCTTTTCGTTTCACCAACTGCTGCTGGTTGCATTCCTGCTGATCGCTGGTCTGCTCAGTGCGGCGTCGCTGCGCGGTCTGTTCACCATCGAGGCGCTGATCACGCAGAGCAGCGACGGCGCGCAGCAAGCGGTGTCGCTGGGCGCCGCAGCGCAGCGGCTGGCCGAGCGCAGCGTGACGATGGAGCGCGCGGCGCGGCAGTACCTGGTCCTGGACGACCCCTTGCTGCGCCAGCGCTTCGACGAAGCCGGCCGCGAAGCGAGTGAGGCACTGGACCAGCTGGCCGCAGGCACCCGGGACGTCGAGATGCCTGACGGTGGAAAGTCGCTCGCCGTCGCGTGGCACAGAACCTTGCAGACACTTCGCCAGCAGCTCAATGGTGATGCGGAGACGCTGCGCGACCGTGAGCAGACCCTGACCGCAGCCTTCCGCGACCTGGGCCAGATCAACATCGAACTCGCCGATCAGGTTCGGCTCGCGACCGAATCTCGCAATGCGGCGCTGCTGCAACGACTGGAATCAGGCCGCGCCGAGCTGGCACGACAGATCGTGGCCGCCATTGCGATCGCGGTGGGACTCGCGCTCGCCTTCGGCATCTGGCTGGCGCGCCCGCTCAAGCGGCTGGAAGCGGCGATCGTCGGGCTGGGTGAGAACCGACTCGACCAGGCGATCGACATGCGCGGCCCGGCCGACGTGCGCCAGCTGGGGCGGCGCCTGGAATGGCTGCGGCTTCGGCTGGCTGAGCTCGATGCCGACAAGGCGCGATTCCTGCGCCATGTGTCGCACGAATTGAAGACGCCGCTGGCCGCGCTGCGCGAAGGCGTTGCGTTGCTGGAAGACGGCGTCACCGGAACGCTCAACGAACCGCAGCGCGAGGTGGCGCGCATCCTGCGGCAGAACACCGCGGTGCTGCAGGGCCAGATCGAGGACCTGCTGCGCTTCAACACTGCCGCCTTCGACGCCCGCCGGCTGGTTCGTCGACCCGTCGAGCTGACGGCCCTGATCGCCGATCAGATCGAAGCGCAGAAATTGCAATGGCAGGCGCGCAAACTGAATGTCACCGTGACCGGCTGGCCGATTCAGGTGGAAGTCGATGCCGAGAAGCTGGGCACCGCCTTGGGGAATCTGCTGTCGAACGCGATCCGCTTCAGCCCGCTGGGCGGGCGGATCGTGTTCGAAGTGTCGCAATGGCCAGGCCGGGCGCGCATCGATGTCATCGACCAAGGCCCCGGCGTGGCAGCGGTCGACCGTGCGCGCGTGTTCGAACCCTTTTTTCGTGGCGAGCGTCAGCCGCCCGACGCGCCGCGCGGCAGCGGCATCGGCCTGTCGATCGTGCAGGAACTGGTGCGTGCCCATGATGGTCAGATCGACCTGTTGATGCCCGACCACAATTCAGCGCCGGGCGCCCATTTCCGAATTGAATTGCCCCATGTCCCTGTGCGTTGAAATTGCCCTGCGGCCCAGTGCGCCGCGCCCACTGGCCCGCGTTCTGTGGATCACGGCAGCGCTGGGGGTGTCGGGCTGCTCGATCTGGCAGCGTGCGCCGGTGCCGGTCACCGTGCCGGCGCCTGCCGTGATCGCCGCGCCGCCACCGGTGATCGCCACGGCGCCGAGCCCGGTCCGTGAGCCGGTCGATGCTGTCACGCCCAGCGATCTGGCATCGCGACGCGCACTGGCCCACCACGAGCAGCTGCGCAGCCTGCCGCTCAACGAATTGGCGCAGGAAATCGCCCGCCTGAGCGCCCTGCCCCCGGCGCCAGACACCTCGATCGATCTGGCCATGGCGCTGCTGCTGACCCGAAATGGTGGTGAGCAGAACCGCGCGATTGGCTTGGTTGAACCACTGGCCAGGGGCGTCGCGCCAGAAGCAGAAGCCTGGCAGCCGATCGCCCGGCTGCTGCTGGCGCGCTTGCAGGAGCTGCGCCGCCTCGAAGACCTGCTCGACCGACGCAATCAAGAGCTGCGCGACAGCCAACGCGAGGTAAAGCAACTCAACGAGAAGCTGGAGGCTCTGAAGGCCATCGAGCGCAGCCTGGCTCCGCGACCGATCTCGTCGGTCGCGCCGGGAACGTCTGCCAATGGCGCCACCTCCACGTCGCCCGATGTGAACGGGTCGCCCGCCCCGTCGCCACGAGCCAAGGCGACGCCACGCAAGGCGCCCTCATGACCGCCAAGCTGCTGGTCGTCGACGATGATGCCGACCTGCTGCAACTGCTGTCGATGCGCTTGACGGCAGCCGGCTACCACGTGACCGGCGTCGGCTCGGCCGAGGAGGCGCTGGCGCATCTGGAGGCCTCGCGGCCGCAATTGGTGGTCAGCGACGTGCAGCTGCCAGGGCGAGACGGGCTGGCGCTGTTCGATGCGATCCGCGCGCGCCACCCCGCACTGCCGGTGATCCTGCTGACCGCACACGGCACCATCCCCGACGCGGTCGAAGCCACCGCTCGCGGTGTCTTCACCTACCTGACCAAGCCGTTCGACGGCAAGGCCTTGCTCGACAAGATCGGCCAGGCGCTGGCGCTGGGTGCGCCGGCCACCCACCCCATTGGCGCCGACGAGGCCTGGCGCGCGCCGATCGTCAGCCGCTCAGCGGTGATGGCCGAGTTGCTGGCAGAGTCCAAGATGGTGGCGGCCTCGGATGCCAGTGTGCTGATCTGCGGCGAAAGTGGCAGCGGCAAGGAGCTGCTGGCGCAGGCCATCCACCGCGCCAGCCCGCGCGCTGCGCAGCCCTTCATCGCCGTCAACTGCAGCGCGATCCCCGAAGCGCTGCTCGAATCAGAACTCTTCGGCCACGTCAAGGGCTCGTTCACCGGCGCAGTCGCCAACCACCGCGGGCTGTTCCAGGCGGCCGACGGTGGCAGCCTGTTCCTCGACGAGATCGGCGACATGCCGCCGGCCCTGCAAGTGAAGCTGCTGCGCGTGCTGCAGGAACGCTCGGTGCGGCCGGTTGGCGCCAACCAGTCGCTGCCGATCGATGTGCGCATCCTGTCGGCCACCCACCGCGACCTTGACGCGGCGATGGCGCAGGGCCAGTTCCGAGAAGACCTGTACTACCGGCTGAATGTCGTCGCGCTGACCCTGCCGGCGCTGGGCGCGCGGCGTGAAGACATTCCGCTGCTGGCGAACCATTTCCTGTCCACCTTGAGCGAGAAGTACGGCAAGCGCCTGAACGGCTTTGCGCCGGAGGCCTTGAAGGCCTTGACCGCCGCGCCATGGCCCGGCAATGTGCGGCAGCTGCACAACGTGGTCGAACAGGTCTGCGCGCTGACCACCACGCCACTGGTGCCGCTGGCGCTGGTGCAACGCGCTTTGCGTGTTCCCAGCGTCGAGGTGCTGAGCTTTGCGCAGGCACGCGAACGCTTCGAGCGCGACTACCTCGTGGGGCTGCTGAAGCTGACCGATGGCAACGCTGCCGATGCTGCACGCCTGGCCGATCGCAACCGGACAGAGTTTTACCGGCTGCTGCAGAAGCACGGCCTGACGCCCGGACTGTTCCGCAACGACGGGCGTCCCGAGGTACAGGGCGAGGCGGCACCACTGACACCGCTGTCGCCGCGTAGCGACAACCTTTAGTCCTTACAAATCAAGGACTTGCAATCTCTTCCCCAGTCGTTTGTCGCTGATTCGGGACAGAAAATCGGGTTCGAGGCAGTGGAAACCCGAGATTCGGCGACACCAAGCCGAGTTGCGAACTCAAGTCATTGATTCATAAGGCACTTTAGGCACTGGCATGCACGTTGCGCTAAGGGGTCCATCGTCCCTTTGAGCGCCCGATGAACCACCGTCATGTCACCCGCCTGAATCGTTCCTGGACCGAGGCCAGTACCGGCTCGACCGCCCCGGCAACCGTCGTGAATCCGAGCCGTGGCGCCAGCATGCCACCGATGAACCGGGGATCGATGACCGCACGGCCCTGGCGAGGTTTTCTCGGCGGCGTGCTGGATGGATGGATCGCACTGGCGACACGCCTTGCAGGCAGCCAGGATCCGCAACGGGTGAGCTTCGACGACGAAGCACCGGCACCCGCCAACGCAACAGCCACCGCCGCCTGGAAACAGGCCGCAAGCCATCGCCGGCGCGCGCTGCTCACGTTGATCGCGCTGTCGGTGGTGGCGGCCACCGTCATGCTCGACCAAGTGCTGCCGAACTACGACAGCGGGTGGCTGCGCAATGCGCAGATCGGCTTGTTCTCCATCCTGTTTGGCTGGGTGTCTGCCGGCTTCTACACCGCGATGATGGGTTTCTGGGTGCAGTGGCGCGGAGACCCGCACGCACTGTCGAGCCGTTCGGTCGCTCAACGCCCCATTGCCGCCGACGCCCGCACGGCGCTGGTCATGCCGATCTGCAACGAGCAGGTGTCGACCGTGTTTGCGGGGCTGCGTGCCACGATGGAATCGCTGATCGCTGCCGGTGGTGCGCGGCTCTTCGATGTCTATTTGCTGTCCGACACCAGCGACCCGGCGACTCGTACCGCCGAGTTGGCCGCGTGGGCCGAGTTGCGCGACACGATGGGCGGCAGCACCCGCATCCACTACCGCTGGCGCCAGCGCCGCACGCAGCGCAAGTCGGGCAATGTGGCCGACTTCTGCCGCCGCTGGGGCAAGAACTACCGCTACATGGTGGTGCTGGACGCCGACAGCGTGATGACTGGCGACTGTCTGCTGAGCCTGGTTCGCCTGATGGAAGCCCATCCGGACGCCGGCATCATCCAGACCGCACCACAGGCGAGCGGCCTGTCGACCATCCACGCACGCGCCCAGCAGTTCGCGGGCCGCGTCACCGGCCGGCTGTTCAGCGCCGGCATGCAGTATTGGCAGCTCGGCGAATCGCACTACTGGGGCCACAACGCGATTCTGCGTATCGCGCCCTTCATGAAGCACTGCGGCCTCGCGGCGCTGCCGGGTCGCGGTGGCTTGAGTGGCCACATCCTGTCGCACGACTTTGTCGAAGCCGCGCTGATGCGCCGTGCCGGTTACCACGTGTGGCTGGTCAACGACCTTGCAGGAAGCTATGAACAGCAACCGCCCAACCTGCTGGAAGAGCTTCAACGCGATCGCCGCTGGTGTCAGGGCAATCTGCAGAACGCCCGGCTGCTGACCGAGCCTGGACTGCATGGCGTGCACCGCGCGATGCTGGTGACCGGCGCACTGGCTTACCTGTCCGCGCCCTTGTGGCTGGCCTATGTGCTGCTCGGTGTCGCCCTGTGGCTGTTTGGCGGCCACCCGGCATTCAGCACCAACGCCGTGGTGCCCGTGGAGATCATGGCCTTGTGGATCGGTACGTTGGCCATGCTCGTGATGCCACGCGCACTCGGCGTCGTCAGCATCGTGCTGCGCCGTGAACAGGCGCTGTATGGCGGCACCGCTGCATTGGTGCGCGGCGCACTGATGGAAGGAACGCTTTCCGTGCTGCAGGCCCCCCTGCGAATGGTCGCGCACACACTCTTCGTCGTTGTCGCGCTGACCGGACTGAAACTGGACTGGAAGTCACCTCCGCGCGAAGCCAACGACATCGGCTGGGCCGATGCATCGAACCGCTTCGCCTTGCTCGGCGTGATGATGCTGGCGCTGGGCGCCGCGGCATTGGCGCTGGAACCGGCGACGCTGCTCTGGCTGGCACCGGTTGGCGTGCCGCTGCTGCTGGCCGTGCCGCTGGCGGTACTGACCAGCCGCGCCGGCTTGGGCGAGCGGGTGCGACAACTCGGCTTGCTCGTCACGCCCGAAGAATCACGCACGCCGACCGTGCTGCGCGAAGCGGCGTCGTATGCCCGGCAGAACGCACGACAGCAGGGTCAGTTCAGCCAGTGGCGCGAGGCGCTCGACAACCCATGGCTGTTCGATGTGGTGCAAAAGGCCATGGGCACTCGCCACACGATGTGGGGCGAGCGCGGTCGCGCTCGCCGCCAGTTGGTAGGACGCCTTCGTGCTGCGCACGATCTCGACAGCTTGGGTGTGAGCGACCAGATGCGCCTGCTCAGCGAGCCGCAGCATCTGGTGCGCCTGCGCGATCAGTTGCTGGCACAGGCTGAACCTGCGCACGCAACCTGGAGCGCTCCGAAGGCGGCTCCGGTTCGTCGAGCCAGGCGAGCGTGGCTTGCCACAGCGACCGCCACCTGAATGGAATCAACGCATACGCATCGGCACTTCGACACGGTGCCCGCGCAGCGCGAGCGTATGCACTACTCGGCGGGTGGCGTGCTTCGGGCGTCCTTGTCAAGCTGACGCAGGTACGCCAACTTCTCGGCGATCTTGGCCTCCAGCCCCCGGGGTACTGGCTGGTACCAGACAGGCTCCTGCATGTCATCAGGCAGGTAGGTCTCCCCCGCGGCATAGGCCTGCGGTTCGTCATGGGCGTAGCGGTACTCGTGGCCGTAGCCGAGTTCCTTCATCAGCTTGGTCGGGGCGTTGCGAAGGTGAATCGGCACCTCGCGTGACTTGTCCTGCTTCACGAAGGCCTTCGCATGCTTGTAGGCCTTGTAGCCCGCGTTGCTTTTGGCGGCGACTGCGAGGTAGATGACCGCCTGCGCCAGCGCCAGCTCGCCCTCCGGCGAGCCCAGGCGTTCGTAGGTGGTCGCAGCGTCGTTGGCGATCTGCATCGCGCGCGGGTCGGCCAGGCCGATGTCTTCCCAGGCCATGCGCACGATGCGGCGAGAGAGGTACCTCGGGTCGGCACCGCCATCGAGCATCCGGCACAGCCAGTAAAGCGCGCCGTCAGGGTTCGACCCCCGCACCGACTTGTGCAAGGCCGAGATCTGGTCGTAGAAGTGCTCGCCACCCTTGTCGAACCGCCGACCGCTGGCCGTCAGCGCGTTCTTGACGAATGGCGTGTCGATCGATGACACCGCGGTCGCACGCGCGGCCGTGTCGGTCTGCTCCAGGAGATTCAGCAATCGCCGGGCATCACCATCGGCGTAGCCGACCAGCACCTCGACGGCCGCCTCTTCAAACTGAAGCTGGGCCATGAAGGCGTCGTGCGCACGCTTGAACAACTGCCGCAGTTCATCGTCCGTCAGGGCTTGCAGAACGTACACCTGCGCACGCGACAACAGCGCCGAGTTCACCTCGAACGACGGGTTCTCCGTCGTTGCGCCGATCAGCACCACCAGCCCCGACTCGACGAACGGCAAAAGCCCATCCTGCTGGCTCTTGTTGAATCGGTGGATTTCATCCACAAACAGGATCGTCTTCCTGCCTTGTGCGAGGTTTTGCTCGGCCTGCGTCATCGCCTCACGAATGTCTTTCACGCCCGAGAACACGGCAGAGAGCGCGATGAATTCGTAGTGGAAAGCAGATGCCGTCAACCGAGCCAGCGTCGTCTTGCCCACCCCCGGCGGGCCCCACAGGATCATGGAGTGCGGCTTGCCGGATTCAAAGGCCAGCCGCAGCGGCTTGCCCGGGCCGATCAGGTGCGATTGGCCGATGACCTCGTCCAGCGTGGTCGGTCGCAAGGCCTCGGCCCAAGGCGCTGTCGGCGCCATTGCGAAGAGATCAGCCACGCCAGCGCCCTTCGCCGAACATCCTCACGGCAGCCTCACTGCTCGAGGACATCGACGCCCTTCGGAATGACGAACTTGAAGTTCTCTGCCGGCAACTCGAGGTTGGCGTTGAACTGCGTGAACGTCAGCCGCGAGCGCTGGGAGAAGTTGTCGACGATCTCGACAGCGGCAAGTTGCTTGCCCTTGAAACCGATGCGCATCGATTCGAAGGCACCGTCCTTGGCCTTCGGCGTCGCCTTGGCCCAATCGAGCCCATCTTTCGACGGCTCGGCCACCACGTCGAAATCGCGGCTCAGGTCACCGCCGGCCAGCAGCGCGGCTGGCGTGGCGCCGAGCGCCTGTGTGAACTTGCGGCTGCTGACCTGATTGAGATCGGTGTCGTAGATCCAGACCTTTTGCCCATCGGCAACGATCAACTGCTCGAAAGGCTTGGTGTAGGCGAAGCGGAAGCGATCAGGGCGAGCGAATTCGAAGCTGCCGCTCGACGTCTTGGTCTTTCCCCCGTCGGGCGAGGTGACCGTCTGGGTGAAAGCGGCGCGACCGGTCTTCACCTGCTGCACGAAGGCCTTCAGTGCTTCGACAGCGTCGGCATGCGCTGCCATCGGCACGAGCGTCAGCCCGACCCACGCCAGCAGACACGCGAGGGCACGCCTCATTCGTTGCGCGCCGGGACAATGATGTCGCGGTTGCCGTTGGTGCCCATGGCGGATACGAGCCCCGATTTCTCCATTTGTTCCAGCAGCCGCGCGGCGCGGTTGTAACCAATGCGCAGGTGGCGCTGCACCAGCGAGATCGAGGCACGCTTGTGCTGCAACACGATGGCCACGGCCGAGTCGTACATCGCATCGCTTTCGTTGCCGGGCCCACCGCCATCGTTGACGGCAATCTCGCCAGAATCGCCATCGAGCGTGCCACCTTCGAGGATGCCTTCGATGTAATTCGGCTCGCCCTGGCTCTTCAGGTAGGCGACGACGCGATGAACTTCATCATCACTGACGAAGGCGCCATGCACACGGATAGGCAATCCGGTGCCCGAGGGCATGTAGAGCATGTCGCCCATGCCCAGCAGCGCCTCGGCGCCCATCTGGTCGAGGATGGTGCGGCTGTCGATCTTGCTGCTGACCTGAAAGCTCAGCCGCGTCGGGATGTTGGCCTTGATCAGCCCGGTGATCACGTCGACGCTGGGGCGCTGCGTGGCCAGGATCAGATGGATGCCGGCCGCGCGGGCCTTCTGCGCCAGCCGGGCGATCAGTTCCTCGATCTTCTTGCCGATGACCATCATCAGGTCGGCCAGTTCGTCGATGACGATCACCACATGTGGAAGGCGCTGCAACGGCTCCGGCGCCTCGGGCGTCAGGCTGAAGGGGTTGGGCAGCGTGTCGCCGCGCTCCACCGCCTCGTCGATCTTCTTGTTGTAGCCCGCCAGGTTGCGCACGCCCAGCTTGCTCATCAGCTTGTAGCGCCGCTCCATCTCGCCCACCGCCCAGTTCAGCGCGTTGGCGGCCTGCTTCATGTCGATGACCACCGGGCACAGCAGGTGCGGAATGCCTTCGTAGACACTCATCTCCAGCATCTTCGGATCGATCAGGATCAGGCGCACGTCGCGCGCCTCGGCCTTGTAGAGCAGACTCAGGATCATCGCGTTGATGCCCACCGACTTGCCAGAGCCGGTGGTGCCCGCGACCAGGCAGTGCGGCATCTTGGCCAGATCGGCCACCACCGGTGCGCCGACGATGTCCTTGCCAAGGCCCATGGTCAACATCGACGACGCGCTGTTGTATGCCTGGGAACCGAGGATCTCCGACAGATAGATCGTCTGGCGACGTGCGTTGGGCAACTCGAGCGCCATCGTCGTCTTGCCGGGGATGGTTTCGACGACACGGATGCTGACCAAGCTCAGACTGCGGGCCAGGTCCTTGGCCAGACCCAGCACCTGCGCGCCCTTGACGCCAGTGGCCGGCTCGATCTCGTAGCGAGTGATGACCGGCCCGGGCGACGCAGCAACGACCCGCACCTCGACACCGAAATCCTTCAGCTTCTTCTCGATCAGCCGCGAAGTCATCTCCAGCGTTTCGAGCGACACCGTTTCAGTGCGACCGGGCGCCGCGTCGAGCAGGTCAACCTGCGGCAGCTTGGTGTCGGCCAGTTCGACAAACAGCGGCTTCTGGCGCTCCTTCACGATCCGGTCGCTCTTCGGCACCTCAACCACCGGCGCCGCTATGACGATGGGCGCGTGGTCCTCGCTCAGCTCGTGCTCGACTTCAGCGATGTCTTCGCGCTCGCGCAGCGCCTGCTCGCCCAGGCGAATGTCTTCAGCCCGCTCGATACGCTCGACTCGGCTGTCGCGCCAGGCATCGAGTCGTTCGCCGATCGCATCGGCCAATTGCAACCAGGAGAAGCGGAAGGCCAGTGACACGCCAGCCACCAGCATCGCGATCCACAGCACGCCCGAGCCGGCAAAGCCCAGACCTTTCATGCTGAGCGATCCGAGCAGGTAGCCAAGCACGCCGCCGGCGTGACCACCGGGCAACTGTGCCTCGGCGTGATACATCCGCGTCCATTCGAGCGAGGTGCTCGCCGAAAGCAGCAACGCCAAGCCCAGCCACGAGACCCACGATGGCCAGCCCGTCCGTATCGGCGTGGCCATGCCTGTGTCCGCACTGCCGCGGCGCAGCAGGTCAGCGAGCGCAGCCAACCATCGATGCAGACCCAGCGCCATCAGCCACCAAGCGGAAAAACCAAACAGGAACAACAACAAATCGGACATCCACGCGCCCAGCACACCAACGCTGTTATAGGCCCCATCGCCCGAACCCGAGGTCGAGAACGCCGCATCGAGCGGGCTGCGGGTGAGCAGCGCAATCAGCATCAACAGCCACAGCACGCCGCCGATCAGCACACGGGCCTGTCGCTGCCAGTCGGCACTGTGGGCGAAGGCGTTCGACCCGCCGGCAGCCTGATCGCGCGGGCGGGAATCGCCGCCAGCGGCGCCCATGGCCGTTGGGGAATCTGCGGCGGAAGTGCGCAGCGAGCCGAGCGGGAAGGTCATCCGCTCATTGTGGCTGAAGCCGCGCCGGCGGCCTCAGCAAGCAACGTCAGGTCAGACGCTCTTTCAGGATCACCGAGCCGTTTTCCTGCGTCTCGATCATGCCGCGCTCCTCGAGGTCTTTCATGACCCGGCTGACCATCTCGCGCGATGCGCCGACGACCTTCGCCAGGTCCTGACGCGACACCTTGTTGCGGATGATCTTGACCTCTCCGATCGTGTCGGCCATGTCGAGCAGCGAACGCGCCACGCGGCCATACACATCGAGCAGAGCCAGCGACTCGATCTGCCGGTCGGCGCTGCGCAGCCGAGCCACCAGGCCGCGCATGATCGCGTACGACAGGCTCGAGTTCTCAGGCAGGCAACGAGCGAATTCGGGGCGCCCGAGGATCAACATGTCGGTCTGTATCTCGGCGCGCACCGTGGCCGAATGCGGCTCGTTGTCGATGAGGCTCATCTCGCCGACGTAATCGCCGGACTCCAGCACCGCGAGGATCACTTCGCGACCGCGTGAATCGGCCGTCAGCACCCGAGCACGGCCTGTCAGCAGAATGAACAACGCGTTCGATTTCTTGCCGTGCTCGACCACCAATTCGCCGCGCCGAAAGCGGCGCTTGACGACGGCGTCGGCAATGCCTTGCGCCTGCTCGTTGGTCAGCAGCGAGAAGATCGGCACGCGCCGAATCAGATCCAGATTTGAAAGCATCGCCATCGTGGAGCTCCTTTGCTGCGGTTATCGGCAGGGTTTGTGCGAAATTCACTCGACAAACCAAGTTTCTCAATTGTTTCCATCGGAACGCTGATGCCCGCGCCCTTGAGCGACATGTCAAACTGCGCAGTCCTCTCCGTCTCTCGTCTTTCGCCATGAGCACCACATCCACCCACGCGCGCGTGTTGATTCTCGGTTCCGGCCCAGCCGGCTATTCGGCCGCCATCTATGCCGCTCGCGCCAACCTCAGCCCGATGCTGATCACCGGCATCGCCCAGGGCGGTCAGTTGATGACCACCACCGATGTCGACAACTGGCCGGCCGACGTCGATGGCGTGATGGGCCCGGACTTGATGCAGCGCTTCCAGAAACACGCTGAGCGATTCAACACGAACATCGTGTTCGATCACATCAGCGAGGTCGACTTTTCTCAGCGGCCGCTGAAGCTGATCGGCGATTCGGGCAGCTACACCTGCGACGCGCTGATCATCGCCACCGGCGCGTCGGCCAAGTACCTGGGCCTGCCGAGCGAACAGGCCTTCATGGGCCGCGGCGTCAGCGGCTGCGCGACCTGCGACGGGTTTTTCTATCGTGGACAGGAGGTCTGTGTGGTCGGCGGCGGCAACACCGCTGTCGAAGAAGCGCTGTACCTGTCGAACATTGCCAGCAAAGTGCACCTGATTCATCGACGCGACAAGTTCAAGGCTGAGGCGATCCTGGTTGACAAGCTGATGGAGAAGGTCGCCGCCAGCAAGATCCAGTTGCACCTGTGGCACACCCTCGACGAAGTACTGGGCAACGATTCCGGCGTGACCGGCGTGCGCATCCGCAGCACCCAGGACGCCTCTACCAGCGACCTGGCACTGCAAGGCTGCTTCATTGCGATCGGCCATCAGCCGAACACCGACATCTTCAAGGGCCACCTGGATATGAAGGACGGCTACATCATCACCAAGGGCGGACTGAATGGCATGGCCACCATGACCAGCGTGCCAGGAGTGTTCGCCGCCGGCGACGTCCAGGATCATGTCTACCGGCAGGCGATCACCAGCGCCGGCACGGGTTGCATGGCTGCACTGGACTCGCAACGCTTCCTGGAACAGTGAGCTGGCGGCGTATTTAGACCTTTCTCCGAAGAAGCCGGTTATACTCGCGGGCTTCGCTGTGCTTGGGGCCTCTGTCATTCGAGGGTCGTCGTGCAGCGGCCACGTGGGCGCAAGCCACGATGCAGCCAACGCCTCAGGCGTGCCGCATCAGCGAAACCTGAAACACGAACCTATTGGAGCAGCGTCATGGCACGCGTCTGTCAAGTCACGGGTAAGCGCCCGATGTCGGGAAACAATGTTTCCCATGCGAACAACAAGACCAAGCGTCGGTTCCTGCCGAACCTGCAATACCGCCGGTTCTGGCTCGAAACAGAGAACCGCTGGGTGCGCCTGCGCATCTCGAATGCGGCACTGCGCTTGATCGACAAGGTGGGCATCGAGCAGGTCGTTGCCGACCTGCGTGCCCGCGGCGAAATCTGATTAGGAGCGGATCATGGCAAAAGGTGGACGCGAAAAAATCAAGCTGGAATCGTCAGCTGGCACAGGTCACTTCTACACAACCGACAAGAACAAGAAAACCAAGCCCGAGAAGATCGAGATCATGAAGTTCGATCCGAAGGCACGCAAGCATGTGATGTACAAGGAAACGAAGCTGCGATAAGCGCTTTCGTCACCCAACAAAAAGCCCGCCGAACAGCGATGTTCGGCGGGCTTTTTGTTGTGCCGACCCTGCAGCGGGTCGACTTGGAGGCAAATGACTCGGGCGTTCGGAATCAGGCGTGCGCGGCACGAAGCTTGATCGCGAAATCCTGAAGCACTGCAATGCCGCTGTCTTCAGCCTTCTTGCACCAAGCCTGCAGATCGAGCACCAACTGGTCCGCAGACACATTGGTTCGCGTCCAAAGCCCTCGCAATTCCTCGCGCATCGTCACCAGCTTCGACAGCACTGCGCTCTGGGCGCACACGGATGCCACCCGTTCCTGTACACCCTGCGGGATCTTGTCCTGATCGCGGTGTAGCCAGCGCTTGGCCAGATGCAGATCTTTCCAATGAGCGCTGTTCTGGGCGCCTTCTGCTTTCAGGCGTGCCAGTTCACTGCGGCATTCGTCGCGCAGGTGTCCGGCGTACTTGGCCATCACTTCATAGCGGTTGGCGATGATCGCCTCAAGCGTCTTCGTGTCAGCGACCGGCTTGACGACGCCGAGCTTCAGTTGAGGCGCCGTCTTGCGCACCTTGGCCCAGCCGACCATCTCCATGGCGCGGATGTACATCCAGCCGATGTCGAATTCATAGGGCTTGACCGACAGCTTCGCCGAGGTCGGGTAGGTATGGTGGTTGTTGTGCAACTCCTCGCCACCGATGATGATGCCCCAGGGCGAGATGTTGGTCGACGCGTCCTGCGCCTCGAAATTGCGATAGCCCCACCAGTGACCAAGGCCATTGATGATGCCGGCCGCAGTGATCGGAATCCAGGCCATCTGGAGGGCCCAGACCGCCAGTCCAGCGGCACCGAACAACGCCAGATCGATCAGCATCATCACGCCAACACCCTGCCAGCTGTAGCGCGTATACAGGTTGCGTTCCAACCAGTCGTCCGGGGTGCCGAGGCCGTACTTGGCCAGGGTCTCCGTATTTTTTGTCTCGACGCGGTACAACTCGGCGCCGGTCAGCAATACCGTCTTGATGCCGCGCGTCTGCGGGCTGTGCGGATCGTCATGGGTCTCACATTTGGCGTGGTGCTTGCGGTGGACTGCCACCCATTCCTTGGTGACCTGACCGGTGCTCAGCCACAGCCAAAGACGGAAGAAATGCGAGGGAATTGCATGCAGATCGAGAGCGCGGTGCGCTTGCGACCGGTGCAGGAAGATGGTCACTGACGCGATCGTGATGTGCGTCGCGATCAACGCATACAAAACCACCTGCCACCATGTGGTTTCAATCAAGCCGTTGGCCAACCAGTTCAAGAGACTGTCCAGCACCGTCGTCAATACATTCATGAAATCGGGTCCGAGCTGCAATGAAATTAACCTTTGATTGTAGGCGTCACCGTCAACAGGGATGACCCAAACAGCGCCGAACGACCGACACACTTCGGAGTTGAGGCCAATTGCGGGCGAATCAAGCGCGTTGCCAAACCGCCGCAAAGAAACCATCCGTGCCGTGGCGATGTGGCCACAGGCGAAGGTACGGGCCGCGGGCCAAGGTACTGCCTTGTGCCACATGCGCGTCCTGAAGCAAGGATTCCACCGAAACCGGCTTGAAATCCCTCAGGCGCTCGGCTGAGAACGCGTCGGCGATGGCTTCGTTTTCGGATTGCAACAGGCTGCAGGTGGCATACACCAGCCGTCCACCCGGTTTGACCAGCCGCGAGGCACTGGCCAGGATGGCGGCCTGCTTGACGCGAAGTTCATCAACGGACTGCGGCGACTGTCGCCACTTCAGGTCCGGATTGCGGCGCAACGTGCCCAGGCCGGAACACGGCGAATCCACCAGCACCCGGTCGATTTTTCCGGCCAGCCGCTTGATGCGGTCATCACGCTCGTGTGCGATCTGCACTGGGTGCACATTGGACAGTCCGCTGCGCGCCAGACGCGGCTTCAAGGCGGCCAGCCGATGGCCGGAGGTGTCAAATGCATACAGACGCCCGGTGTTGCGCATCGAAGCACCCAGTGCCAGCGTCTTGCCACCGGCACCCGCGCAGAAGTCGACGACCATCTCGCCGCGCTTCGCATCGGTCAGCAGCGCCAGCAACTGGCTGCCTTCGTCCTGCACTTCGACGTCGCCACGCAGGAACACCTCGAGCTTGTGCAGCGCCGGCTTGCCTTCGATGCGCAGACCCCACGGCGAGTACGGCGTCGGCAGCGCGTCGATATTGGCGATCGTGAAATCGGCCTGCACTGCCTCGCGCTTGGCCTTGAAGGTGTTGACCCGCAGATCCAGGGGCGCGCTGCCGTTCAACGCCTCGATCAATGGCCAGAACTCCTCGCCGACCTCCGCCTGCAGCCGATCGGCCAGCCACTCGGGCAGGTTGTGGCGCAGCTTGTCGGGCATCGCAGAGCGATCGACCGCGCCGACCTTCTCCAGCCACTGCACCTCATGGTCCTGCAAGGCCGCGCGCAGGAAGGCAGCGTTGCCTTGCCATCCGAGGAGTGCCAGGCGGCGTTCCATCTCGCCCTTGCCCGACTGCGCCAGGTGCTGGAAGAGCGGGCGCTGCCGCAGCACGGTGTAAGTGGTCTCGGCGAGTGTGTGCCGCTCGCGCATGCCGAGGCCGCGGTTCTGGCGAAAGAAGTCGGAAACGACGTTGTCCGCGGGGGCGCTGAACTGCATCACCCGATGCAGCAGTTCCGTGGCGAGTTCAAGCAAGGCGTTGGGATGCATTGCCCTGATTATCCGGGCCGACCTCGGCGCACGGCGGTCAGCCCCCCGCGATCAGCACCTGCGGCTCGCCAAGGCGGTGGAAGATGCGACCGTCGTCGGTGTGGTCGAGAACGCCCTCGACCCACCATCGCACCGCACGCGGATAAAGCCGATGCTCCATGGCCAGCACACGCGCTGCCAGCACGTCCTCGGTGTCGTCAGGCCGCACAGTCACCACCGCCTGCGCAACGAACGGGCCATGGTCGAGCTCAGGCGTCACCACGTGCACGGTGGTGCCAGCGACCTTGCAGCCAGCCTCGATCGCGCGACGGTGGGTGTGCAGGCCCGGGAATGCCGGCAAAAGTGATGGATGGATGTTCAACATGCGCCCGGCGTAACGCTGCACGAAGCCCGGCGTGAGGATGCGCATGAAGCCGGCCAGCACGACCAGATCGGGGACAAACCGATCGATAACCTGCGCCAGCGCCGCATCGAAGGCCTCACGATCTTCGAAATCGCGGTGGTTGACCACTGCCGTCGCGATGCCGTTCTGCTGCGCATAACCCAGACCGCCCGCATCGCTGCGGTTGCTGATCACGGCAGCGATGCGCGCATCCCAGCCCTCGGCGGCGCAGGCCTCGGCGATCGCCACCATGTTCGAGCCGCGACCGGAAATAAGGATGACCAGGTTCTTCATGACGCAGAGTGTGAGATAGCGCTGCAGCAGCGCGCCGCAGTGTATCGGCCCGGCGGGAAGTCGAAACCTACAATCGCCAGCCTCACCACCGAGCTGTCCCATGAAACAGAGAGTCCTGTCCGGCATGCGCCCCACCGGTGCCCTGCACCTCGGCCACTACCACGGCGCACTGAAGAACTGGGTGCGGCTGCAGACCGAGTTCGACTGCTTCTATTTCGTCGCCGACTGGCATGCGTTGACGACGCACTACGAAGACCGCGAGGTCATCGAGAAGAACGTCTACGACATGGTGATCGACTGGATCGCCGCCGGGCTCGACCCCGAGCAGTGCACGATCTTCATTCAGAGCCGCCTGCCCGAACACGCCGAGCTGTTCACGCTGCTGGCAATGGGCACGCCCCTGGCCTGGCTGGAACGCATGCCGACCTACAAGGACCAGATGGAAAAGCTGAAGGACCGCGACCTCGCGACCTACGGCTTCCTCGGCTACCCGCTGCTCCAGGCGGCCGACATCCTGATCTACAAGGCCGCGTTCGTGCCAGTAGGTGAAGACCAGGCGCCGCACGTCGAGATCACCCGCGAGGTGGCGCGCCGCTTCAACCATCTGTACGGCCGCGAGCCGAACGCGGAAGCACTGGCGCTCGCCGTCGTCAAGAAGATGAGCAAGAACGACGGCAAGGCGTTCACCGCCGCACGCAAGACCTTCCAGGAAACCGGCAGCGATGAATCGCTGGCACAGGCTCGAACGCTGATCGCCGCCAGCGGCGCCTTGAGCGCAGCCGACCGCGAACGGCTCGACGCCTTCCTGCGCGGCGCCGGCAAGACCATCCTCCATGAGCCCGCGGTGCTGCTCACCGAAGTAAGCAAGCTGCCGGGCCTAGACGGCGCGAAGATGAGCAAGAGCTACGGCAACGCGATCGCCATGCGCGAAGAGCCGGCCGTGGTCGAGCAGAAGATCAAGCGCATGCCGACCGACCCGCAGCGTGTGCGCCGCACCGATGCTGGCGACCCAGAGCGCTGCCCGGTGTGGCAGTTCCACCAGGTTTACTCAGACGCCGACACGAAGGAATGGGTCGTCAAGGGCTGCAAGACGGCAGGCATCGGCTGCCTCGAATGCAAGCAGCCAGTGATCGACGCGATCATCCGCGAGCAGCAGCCCTGGCGCGAGCGCGCCGAGGCCTACCTGAGCAATCCGAAACAGGTCCAGTGGATCGTCGACGTCGGCACCGAGCGCGCACGCACGGTGGCGCGGGAAACGATGCGGGATGTGCGGGACGCGATGGGGATCAATTACTGATCTCTCTTTCATCGTTTAACTGCCCACCGCGTGCGGGTTTTTGCGCAGTGCTGCCGAGGGCGCGGGATAACCGCCTCCGCTCATGTCCCCCGGGCCGGTTCACCACCCGAACACTTCCAGTGAGGCCAATCCGGCCCTCCTCCTTTACTTCGCTGCGCCGGTCACCCCACGCCCTCCGCAGCCGGCACCATCGTCGCGTGCATATGGCTTCTAAAACGTCGCCTGCTTCAGTGTCTGGCATGGGCGCTGCGCCGGGCCGCTGTGTGGAGTGAAGTAAAGGAGGAGGGCCGACGGGACTTGAGCCGAAGCGAACGGCTGGTGAACCGGCCCGGGGGACATGAACAGAACACAGCGGCCCGGCGCAGTGCTCACGCCTAGGCGTTGGTCGGTGGAAACTCAGATCACGCCGACAGAAAGTGCTCGCGGTAATAAGCCAGTTCCTCGATCGACTCTCGAATGTCCGCCAGCGCGGTGTGAGCCTGGGCTTTCTTGAAGCCGTCGAGGATGCCCGGCTTCCATCGTTTGGCCAGTTCCTTCAGCGTGCTGACATCCAGATTGCGGTAGTGGAAGAAGTCTTCCAGAGCCGGCATCGTCTTCGCAAGAAAGCGGCGGTCCTGACAGATGCTGTTGCCGCACATCGGTGATTTGCCCTTGGGCACATACTGCTGCAGGAACGAAATGATTTGGGCCTCGGCCTGCGCCTCGTCCAGAGTCGACGCCTTGACGCGATCGATCAGCCCGCTGCGGCCGTGCGTGCCCTTGTTCCAGGCGTCCATCGCGTCGAGTGCGGCATCGCTCTGATGGACCGCGATCGTCGGGCCTTCGGCGCGCACATTCAGCTGTGAATCGGTGACGATCACCGCGATCTCGATGATGCGGTCGGTTTCCGGGTACAGCCCGGTCATCTCGAGGTCGATCCAGATCAGGTTCTGGTCGCTCTTTGCCAAGGGGGTGGTCATGGTGCTTGCTCCTTGCGGGGATTGTCTTACGGCTCGCGGTACAAGCTGCCTCGCACCCTACACTGCGCTCCGACGCCACCCTCTGAAGTCCCCTTGAACCACCCTGCCTCGCTGCTCGCGCTACTGTTCGCCGCCGCCCTCGTCATTTCCTTGCTGATCCGATTCTGGCTCGCCACGAGACAGATGCGCCATGTGGCCACGCACAGCAATGCGGTGCCCGCGGCCTTCGCCGACCGCATCACGCTGGACGCGCACCGTCTGGCGGCCCGTTACACAGTTGCCAAGGGCCGCTTCGGCCTGTGGACGATGGCGTTCAGCGCTGCCGTGCTGGTCGGCTGGACGCTGCTCGGTGGGCTCGGCGTGCTGAACGACACGATCCGCGAGGCCGTGCAGCCAGCCTACGGCGACATGGCCTACCAGCTGACCTTGCTCGCTGCGTTCGTGATGATCGGCGCTGTGCTAGATGTGCCCTTCGATCTGTACAGCACCTTTCGCATCGAGCAGGCCTTTGGCTTCAACCGAACGACCTGGAAGCTGTACGTGGTTGATGCGCTGAAAGGCGTCGTGCTGGGCGCCCTGATCGGCTTACCGCTGGCCGCTGGCATCCTCTGGATCATGGGCAGCGCCGGCCCCCTCTGGTGGCTGTGGGCCTGGGGAGCGTGGATGGGCTTCAACCTGCTGGCGCTGGTGCTGTACCCGACGGTGATCGCGCCACTGTTCAACACTTTCAAGCCGCTCGCCGACGCGTCGCTTGAGGCGCGGGTGCAGGCACTGATGGCGAAGTGCGGATTCTTCGCGAAGGGCTTCTTCGTGATGGACGGCAGCAAGCGATCGGCGCACGCCAACGCCTACTTCACCGGCTTCGGTGCGGCCAAGCGGGTGGTGTTCTTCGACACCCTGCTCGACAAGCTGCTACCCGGCGAGGTAGAGGCGGTGCTGGCGCACGAGCTAGGCCACTTCAAGCACCGGCATGTGCTCAAGCGCATCGCCTCGATGTTCGCGCTCAGCCTCGTCGGTTTTGCAGTGCTGGGCTGGCTCTCACACCGGATTTGGTTCTACGCAGCTTTCGGTGTACAGCCCTCGATGACGGTAGCGAATGATGCAGTGGCGCTGCTGCTGTTCATGCTGATCGTGCCGGTGTTCAGCTTTTTCTTGTCACCACTGTTCGCCGGCTTGTCACGATGCCATGAGTTCGAGGCCGATGCCTACGCCTGCGCTCAGGCCAACGGGCGTGACCTGTCCTCGGCCCTGCTCAAGCTTTACAAGGACAACGCCTCGACGCTGACCCCCGACCCGCTGTACGCCCGTTTCTACTACTCGCACCCACCGGCTGCTGAGCGGCTCGCGGCGATGCAGACACGGGCCACCGCCACATGACCGGATCGACGCCTTGAGCAAGGCCAAGGCCGACGATGCACCGACCACCTCCGGGCTGGTCGTCTCGGGCTTCGGCCGCCACTACGTCGTCGAGTCCGATACGGGTGTGCGCACCATCTGCCACCCGCGCGGCAAGAAGAGCCTGTGCGTGGTTGGCGACCGGGTGCGCTGGCAGATCACGGGCGACGAAGGCGTGATCGAGGAACTACAGGAGCGCCGCAACCTGCTGTTCCGCCAGGACGAATGGAAAACGAAGGCCTTCGCGGCCAACCTGGACCAGGTACTGGTGATGGTGGCCAGCGAGCCGGTATTCAGCGAGTCGCAACTGGCGCGCGCGCTGATTGCGGCCGAGAGCGCCGGCATCGCGGCCAGCATTCTTTTGAACAAGTCGGACCTGCCGCAGATCGATACGGCGCGGGAGCGACTGAAGCCGTACGTGACAATGGGTTACCGCGTAGTCGAGGTCGCGCTGAAGGCCCGGCCCGATGTGTCTAGCGCGCTGTTGATGCCGTTGATGGCTGGTCGAGCCTCACTGGTGCTCGGGCCCAGTGGCACCGGCAAGAGCACGCTGATCAACCTGTTGGCACCTGATGCACGCGCTCAGGTTGGCGAGGTGTCACAGGCGCTGAACTCGGGGCGCCACACCACCACCTCGACGCAGTGGTACTGGCTGGATGCCGAACGCCGCACCGGCCTGATCGATTCACCCGGCTTCCAGGAATTCGGCCTGAAGCAGGTCGACGCGCAAAAGCTGCCGGCTCTTATGCCCGACCTGCGCGAGGCCTCGACGCGTTGTCGCTTCTACAACTGCACCCACCGCCAGGAGCCGGGTTGCGGCGTGCGCGAGGCCCTGGCGCAGGGTGAAATCAGCGAATCGCGCTACCGGATCTACGGCGAGATACGCCAGGAACTGGAAGGCACGCGCTGGTAGGCGCTCAGAGTCAACCGACCAGATTCGCCAGCGTCAGCAAGGCCAGCAGCAGCATCCACAACACCACAGAACGCCAGACCAGGCCGACGATGCTGCGCAGATGGCCCAACACTGGCGTCATACCAGCCGTCGAACCCACTGCGGCCAAGTCTTCGAAGCCGACACCCTTGTCGAACGTCTTCGACCGGTCCGGCGTCACGCCAGGCGCCGCCATCCCGCCCAGTTGCACGCCCACCGCACCGGCAGCCGCTGCAAGAATGATGCCTTCGTTCGGGTGTCGCCACATCTCTGCATCACGCCGCCAGCCATTGATCGCTTCCTCGAAGTTGCCGACCACTGCGAAGCCGAACGCTGTGAGCCGCGCCGGAAAGTGGTCCATCAGACCGAACAGGCGTTGCGACAGCGCCATCAGCCGCTCGTTGGTCGGCTCGCCGATGGTGCGGCTGCGAAACGCCCAATAGCGGCTGGCGAATTCAGCACAGCGGTACAGCACCGCGCCCGCAGGGCCGAAGCCCAGCGAGGACATCACCACAAACCAGAAAAACACACCGAACACATGGCGGTGCGCGGCCAATAGCGAATGCTCGATCACATGGCGGAGCAGTTCGGTGCGCGGCAACTCGCTCACATCAAGGTGGCGCCACTCAGTCAGCAGACGGCGCGCCTCGGCTTCGTCTTCACGGTCGAGCGCGTCGCGGATGTCGGTGAAGTAGTGGCTGAACTGGCGGAAGCCCAGCGTCAGGTACAGCACCGCGACATTCCAAACCAGCCCCAACAACAGGCTGTAATGCGCCACGCCAGCATGGACCGCCCAGACCAGCGCGCTGGGCAGCACCACGGTGATGATCCACACGACCCAGGCATGGCGGTCGCGGCCTGCATCGAAATTCCGGCCGACCCAGCGCTGCCACGAAGTCATCGCGGTGTGAATCGCCGTGCCACGCTGCAAGGGCTTGAGCTGTTCAAGCAACAGCGCCAGTAGGACCGAAAAAAGACTCATCGCGAGCGATCATAGCGGCCGGTCAATAGAGCCCCGCGTGGTCAGGCCGCGAGGAATCGGTAGAAATTGCGCAACATCGCTGCGGTAGCACCCCAGATGAAATAGGACCTCAGCGACCCATCCGGCGCCTGCGATGTCCACGGCATCGACAGGAATTCGCGGGCCTCGTCGCCCTCGCCCACCGCATGCCGCCGATGATGGGCAGGTGACATCAGATAGGCCAGCGGCACCTCGAACACGTCTGCCACCTCGGAGGCGTCGACCCGCAAACTGAAGCCCTGCTGCACCAGCGCCACCACCGGCGTGACGACGTAGCCCGTGACGGTGGTGTAGTGCGGCAAGGTGCCCAGAACCTGCACGAACTCACTGCTCAGTCCCACTTCTTCCTCGGCCTCGCGCAATGCGGTGGCGATCGGCGTCACGTCCTCGGGTTCTGCGCGGCCGCCAGGAAAGCTGATCTGACCGGGGTGGTCGCTGAGGCGTTCGGAACGCTGCGTCAGCAACACTGTGATGTCGTCGCCACGCAGCACCAGGGGAATCAGCACCGAGGCGTGCACGAGCGCCCTCGGCACTGGTTGGCGATCGGCCGTACGCTCCGGCTGCCACACCGGCGCGCGCTGGAATCGATCGCGCAGAGCGAGCGCCACCAGCCGATCCCGAGACACCGCCGGAAGGTGATCGTCGATCGAAAGCACGGGGCACTGTTGGGGATCGAAACTCAACGGCATCAGATGACTCGGAATAGAAAAAGCCGCCTAGAAAGGCGGCTTGTTTCAACTTGCGGTTCGGTCAGGTGCTCGCTCAGGCGAGCTTCTCCTTGATGCGAGCCGACTTGCCCGAGCGCTGGCGCAGGTAGTACAGCTTGGCACGACGGACATCGCCACGGCGCTTGACTTCGATCGACGCGATCAGCGGGCTGTACAACTGGAAGGTGCGCTCGACGCCTTCGCCACTGGAGATCTTGCGGGCAATGAAGCTCGAATTCAGGCCGCGATTGCGCTTGGCGATCACGACACCTTCGTAGGCCTGCACGCGCTTGCGGGTCCCTTCGACGACGTTCACGTTGACGATGACCGTGTCACCAGGCGCGAACGCCGGGATGGTCTTGTTCAGACGGGCGATTTCCTCTTGCTCGAGGGTTTGGATCAGGTCCATGATTTCTCCGTGTGATCTTGCCGACGCTGGGTGGAGGAATTGTTCCGGACCTGTACGTGAAGACACAACGTGCGGCCGGGCGTGGCAGAGGATCAGAAAAGCCTATTAGTATACGTCGAATGCGGCCAGAAAGCGCTCATCTTCAGCACTGAGCCGGTTGGCAGCGCGCGCCGCGGCAATCAGGTCCGGCCTGCGGCGTGCCGTCAGCGCCAGCGATTGCTCGCGGCGCCAGCGCGCAATGCGTCCGTGGTGGCCCGACAGCAACACCTGCGGAATCGGTAGCGGACCGTCGTCGGCTGACAACACCTCGGGACGGCTGTAGTGCGGCCCTTCGAGCAGACCGTCGGAAAAACTGTCCTGCTGGTGCGATTGCGCATCGCCGAGCACACCGTCCTGCAAGCGTGCCACAGCGTCGAGCAGCGCCAGCGCGGGCAGTTCACCACCAGACAGGACGAAGTCGCCGAGGCTCAGTTCGATATCGACGTGGCGGTCGAGCACGCGCTGGTCGATGCCCTCATACCGGCCGCACAGCAGTACCGCGCCGGGGCCCGAGGCCATCTCGCGCACCAGAGCCTGATCGATGCGCCGGCCGGTAGGTGTGAAGTGAATGACCGGGGCTTTGGTCTGAACGGCGCCTTTTGCGCCCCCGACACCGACATTGCGCCCAGTCTGCACAGTCGCCAAGGCCCGCTCCAGGGGCTCGGCCAGCAGCACCATGCCAGGGCCGCCGCCGTAGGGCCGGTCATCGACGCGACGGTACTGGCCGTCGGCGAAGTCGCGCAGTGGCCACAACCGGACGTCCACCTTAGCGGACTCATAAGCGCGTCGCGTGATGCCGTGGATCAGGTGCGGCTCAAAGAGCTCGGGAAACAGTGTGATGACGTCGAAGCGCATGGCAGCGTCCGAACGACGATCAGTAATCCAGGCCCCAGTCGACGGTGATGCGTCGCTCGGGCAGGCTGACCGCGTCGACAAAGGCGGCAACAAACGGAATCAGCCGCTGATCGGCTTCGGTGGCGGCACCCGCAGCAGCCACCCGCAGCACGCTGTGCGGGCCGGTATCGATCAAGCCGACGACCTCACCCAGGTGTTCACCCTGGCGGTTGATGACCACCAAGCCGACCAGATCGACCCAGTAGTACTCATCGGGAGGTGCCGTGGGGAAACTGCTGCGCGGCACGTAGACACGTGCGCCGCGCAAGGCCTCGGCGCCAGGTCGATCGACAACGTCCTGAGCTTGGGCGACCACCAGATCGCCATGGTCCTTGGCGATCACGATCTTCAGCAGTGGTGGCAAGGGCGCGCTGTTGACAACCGCTCTAGGACCCTTGGACTCGGGCGGCTTCAGCAGCCAGCGCTTCGAGGAGAACAACGCCTGCGGATCCACGGCGAAAGGTTTGACCTTGAACCAGCCCTTGACGCCCCAGGCGTCGATGATGATGCCAACCTCGATCGCATCGTCGGGCCAGGGTGCCGTGTCGGCACCGGATTCGGTCACGAACTGCTGCCGGTGCATCGATCGAGGCGGTGACGCCGACGATCAAGTCAGACTCAGGCCGTCGCGGCCTTGGCCTGCTCGACCAGGCGTGCCACCGTGGGCGACAACTGGGCGCCATTGCCGGCCCAGTAGTCGATGCGATCGAAGGCAATGCGCAGCGGTTGCTCACCACCGGAGGCGACTGGGTTATAGAACCCGACGCGTTCGATGAAGCGGCCGTCGCGGCGGATGCGCGAGTCGGTGACAACGATGTTGAAGAACGGGCGCTTCTTGGCGCCGCCACGAGCAAGTCGAATCACAACCATGGTATTTCCTTGAATGATGGGTTGCCCGCCGCATCCGGGAGACACTCCGGTCGCGCAGAACATGAAGCCGCAGCCTCAGGGCCACGACAAAGATCAGTGCCGTAGATACGCCAGCGGGCCCAAGCGCACCAAAGCGCATCGATCCCACCGGCCGTCACGTGAACCCTCGATTGTAAACTGGACTGCCTTGCAAATTCCAACCCTGTGACAACTCCACTGCTGATTCGAGCCTGGCTCCCCGAAGACATCCTGACGCTGACATGCCTGTATGCGTGGCATGTCAAGAACGGCACGGGCACCTTCGAGTTGGATGCACCTGATGCAAGACAAATGGCTGGGCGGATGCAGCAAGTTGACGAACAAGGCTGGCCCTGGCTTGTTGCAGAGCGGGCCAGCCGCGTGATCGGTTATGCATGCGCTCAGCCTTTCAGGCCGCGATCGGCCTTCCGCCATTGCGTCGAAGACTCGGTCTACGTCGCGCCGGACTGCCAACGGCAAGGCGTCGGGCGGCTTCTGCTGGCGGAGCTGATCGCGCAATGCGAGGCCCGCGGGGCAACGCAGATGATTGCGGTGATCGGCGACGCGGCGAATACAGGCTCGATCGGACTGCACCGCGCCTTGGGCTTCGAGCCTGCCGGACAATTGAGCTGCGTCGGCTGGAAATTCGAGCGCTGGCTGGACGTGGTGTTGATGCAGCGACGTCTGGGCTCGGGCGCAGAATCGGCACCCCGCCAGAAGGAATGACGATCATCGAAACGACCCCCTCCGCCAACAAATCGAAGACCCTCGCCACCTGGATCGCCATCGTCACAGGCGCCTTGGGCCTGCATCGCTTCTATCTGCATGGTTTTCGCGATGTGCCTGGCTGGCTGCATCCACTGCCCACGCTGATCGGCCTATACGGCGTGATGCGGGCGCGATCGCTGGGCCAGGACGACCAGTTGGCATGGGTGCTGATTCCATTCGTCGGCTGCACGATTGCGGCATCGATGCTTTGCGCCATCGTCTACGGACTGACCAGCGACGACAAATGGAATGCCCGCTTCAATGCCGGACGCACGGCCTCTCGCAGTGGCTGGGCTGCGGTGCTGGGGGTCATGCTGGCCCTGCTAGTGGGTGCTGGCGTGCTGATGGCCACCATCGCCTTCGCTGCCCAGCGCTATTTCGAGTACGAGGCCGAGGCGCCGCCTGTCAGTCAGCCCGCCATACCGACTGCCCCACCACCGACGACAGCAACGTACTGAGTGGCCTGCGGCCGGGAATCACTGCATCTGGCAGCAATGCCGCCAGCGGCAGCAGCACGAAGGCACGTTCGTGCATCCGAGGGTGAGGCACGGTGAGCGCGGCCGTTTCGATCTGTTGATCGCCGTAAAGCAGCAGGTCGAGGTCGAGCGTGCGCGGCGCGTTGCGGTAAGGGCGTTCGCGGCCATGGCTGCGCTCGATCGCTTGCAGCGCCTCCAGCAAGGCATGAGGCGACAAGGTGGTGTCGAAGCAGGCGACCGCGTTCAGGTAGTCCGGACCGCTAGAATCGACTGGGGTGCTGCTGAACCACGGCGAGCAGCGGTGATGCCGCGATCCTGGCAACTGCTGCAATTGGGCGTATGCCGCCGCGAGAACCGCCCGCGTATCTCCCAGATTGGTGCCGAGGCCAATGCAGGCTCGCGACTCGATCACACCGAGCCGGGCTCGCCGCCTTCTGAGGAGACTGCGACGCCCGGCTCGGCCGGCTTGCGGCGACGGCGACGGCGCTTCTTGGCGGGCTCAGCAACCGCCTCCGGCTCGTCGTCGGATTCCGTGGTCTGAGGGGGCTTGGGCTGACGCTTGCCATCCTGCCGGGCATCACGCCCTCGCACTGACTCCATCAATCGGCGTCGCTCGTCCTCGTCGGCCAGCGAGAAGTCTTCCCACCATCGCGCCAGTTCATCCGACGCCTCACCCGCATCGGCACGCAGGCGAAGGAAATCGAAGCCGGCACGGAAGCGCGGTTGCTCGACAAGCGTGAATGGCGCATTGCCGACACGACGCTCGAAGCGCGGCTGCATCAACCAGATCTCGCGCATGTCACCGCCCAACTTGCCTCGCCCGGAGATGTCGCCGATGCGGGCATCGAAGATGGCTTCGACGGCCTGCTGAAGCGCAGCGAACGCGGGCTCACCGCCAGCCTTCAGTTGATCCCACTTCAGCTGCACGTCGTGCCACAGCATGCAGGCCAGCATGAAGCTGGGCGCGACCGGCTTGCCCTCGTCCACACGGCGGTCGGTGTCGGCCAGCGCCAGCTGCACGAACTCGCGGTGCGCGGCGCTGCCGCGGCTGTCGTCGAGCAGCGTGTCGAGCACCGGAAAGGTGCCTGCCGGCAGGCCTTGCTTGCGAAGTTCAGCCAGACTCGCTAACGAGTGGCCGGTCTGCAGCAGCTTGATCATCTCGTCGAACAGGCGCGAGGGCGGCACGTTCTCCAACAGCGCCGACATGGCCTGGATCGGCGCGCGCGTCTTCGGTTCGATCTCGAACCCCAGCTTGGCTGCGAACCGCACCGCACGGATGATGCGCACCGGGTCTTCTCGGTAGCGCGTCTCGGGGTCTCCGATCATCCGCAGCAGCTTCTTCTTCGCGTCCTTGATGCCGCCGTGGTAGTCGACCACCAGCTCGCGCACCGGGTCGTAATACATCGCATTGACGGTGAAATCGCGACGCGCGGCGTCCTCGATCTGTGGTCCCCAGACGTTATCGCGCAGCACGCGACCGTCTGCATCAACCAAATGGCTCGGGCCGGTGGCGTGACGCCCTTCGGCCTTCAATGTCTTCTCGTTGCCAGCGACCTGTTCAGCAGCCGCGGCGTCCATGAGCGCGCGGAAGGTGGAGACCTCGATGACCTCGCTCAGGCCGCGATCCTGCCGGCCACGGCCGAACACGACGTGCACGATGCGAAAGCGCCGGCCGATGATGAAGGCGCGGCGGAACAGCGCCTTGACCTGCTCGGGCGTCGCATCGGTCGCCACATCGAAGTCCTTCGGGCGAAGGCCGAGGAGCAGGTCGCGAACCGCGCCACCGACGATGTAGGCCTCGTGCCCACCATCGACCAGCGTCTGCACCACCTTCGCGGCACGTTCATCGACCAGCGAGGGATCGATCTGATGTGCGCTCTTCGGCACCTCGACCCGTTGACCGAGCAAGGGCGCTGCGCTGGCCTTCTTGGTCGGCTTTCCCAGCAGCTTGTCGAAAAACTTCTTGATCATGTGAACAGGTTCAACGTTGGCCATCCGCGCTGGTGGGCAACCGCGAGCAGCGCAGGCGTCGGATTGGTCGCCACCGGTTCGGTGGCCTTCTCAAGCAAGGGAAGGTCATTCAGCGAGTCGCTGTAGACGGTGATGCGTACACAGTCGCGCCATGTGGCCCCTTGCTCGCCCAGCCACTCCTCGACACGCTGGACCTTGCCTTCCCGGTAGCTCGGTGTGCCTCGGATGCGGCCGGTGATGCTACCGCGCGCGTCACGCTCAAGCTGCACCGCGATCAGCGCGGGGATGCCGAACGCTGCCGCGATCGGCGCGGTGACGAATTCATTGGTCGCGGTGACCAGCGCCACCCGATCGCCCTGCGCCTGGTGCCTGCGCACCAGATCGCGGGCACTATCGCGCAAGGCGGGCTCGATCACCCGCTGCATGAACAGGACTTGCGCGGCACCCAGTTCCTGAGCCGAACGCTCGCGCAGCGGTCGGGTCGCGAACTCTATGTAGGCATGCACGTCGAGCCGTCCGGCCTGGTATTGAGCGAAGAACGCATCGTTGTCGCGCCGAAAGCCGGGCTCGTCGACCCAGCCGAGCGAGATCACGAACTCGCCCCAGGCGTGGTCGGAATCGAGCGGCAGCAGGGTATCGTCGAGATCGAACAGGCAGAGATTCAAGTCAATACCCCATCGCTGTTGCGTACATCGTCAACAGCGTTTTCGGCCAGCATCTGTCGCAGCAACGGCACGGTCAGAGCACGCTTGTGCACCATCGCAAACTCGTCGAGTCGGTCAAGTTGAACCATCAGGTGTTTCAGGTCACGGGCGTAGCGGTGCAGCAGGTAATCGATCACCTCGTCTGACAGGAACAAGCCTCGTCGGTCGGCTTCCCGTCGCAGCGCCGCCCGCGATTCAGCTTCGGAGAGTGCCTGTACAGCCATCACGTGACCCCAGCCCAGGCGCGATCGCAGATCGTCGCGCAACGGCAGGTCGACCGGCGGCAGTCGGCCCGACGCAGCGATCAAGGTCGCCTGCGACGTGGCCTCGACAAACAAGGTGAACGCCGCATGCTGCCGTGGCGCGTCAAAAGCCTCGCAACCGTCGAGTACCAGCAAGCTCCAGCTTTCTTCATGCAACCAGGGGAGGTTTTGCAGGGCATCGAACCAGCCGACGCGGCCGCCGCGCTGCTGAACCTCGTGTGCCAATGCCCGCAGCAGATGGGTCTTGCCGGTGCCCTGCGCGCCCCAGAGGTACATCGGCGTCGTGGGAGCACCTGGCTCGCATACCGTGCGCAAATGGGTCAGCACCATCGCGTTCGGCCCCGCAACGAAGGAATCGAAAGTCGGCGGGCTGCCGGACACTATCGGCAGAGGGATCTGCTTCACGGCGACAACGGCTGCTTGGCTTGCGATGCGCACTTTGCGCCTGACGCGAACGCAGGGCTCAATGCAGCCTCGGGCGTTCGCCCCGGCGCAAGCGATCCAGCTGCTCGGCCAACACGAGACTGTCGTCCGCATCGGGACGGTCGCGCAGATAGGCTTCAAGGTCTTCAGCCGCCTTGCCGGCCTGCCCGAGCTGTGCCCAGGCACGCCCTCGGTCGCGCCGCTCTTCGTGCGCATGGGGCATCAGCACGACCAGGCGATCCATGACGGGCATAAGGCGCAGCCAGTCTTCGGCGGTACTGTGGATTTCCTTCAGGTTTCGCAACATCCTGGCCAGCACCTCGCGCGGCTGCGCGGATTGCAGGAAGAGTCCAAGCGGCGCATCGAAATCGCCGACCAGCCCTTGGCTGATCTTGTAGGGGCCGAGCCGCTCGTCGAGGTCCTCCCTCGACAGCGATGTGCCAGTGAACGGATCAATCACGACCTCACCGTTGCCCGGGCCGTTCAACTTGCTGATCTTCACCAGGAAGTGCCCTGGAAACGACACACCATGTGCACGCAGGCCGATATGTGTGGCCATCTCGACATACAGGATCGCCAACGTGATCGGGATGCCGCGGCGAGTGCGCAGCACTTCGTGCACATAACTGTTACCGGGGTCGTAGTAGTTGTTGACGTTGCCGCGGAAGCCCAGCTCGTGGAAAAAATAACGGTTGAGCCAGCGCAGCCGCTGCAAAGGCACCATGTCAGCCGGGATGCGGCGCTTGAGCCTGTCAGCCAGTTCGTCGACCTCCGCGAGCACCCCCTGCAGGTCAAGTTGCGGGTGCTCGTCCAGGCCGATCGACGCCGCGGCTTCGAGCAGCGACAAGCTGGCATCGTCTGCCACCAAGGCGTTGAAATAATCGAGCGTGGTGGGCACCGCGAACTGGAACTTACTGGTCATTTTCGAATGATACGGCGGCGTTGCGGCGGCCATGCGCACCTCAGCCGCGGCGGGCAAAATCCTGCAGACGGATGCCCATCAGCCGCAGCGCCAGGAAGTAGAGCAGCGCTACACCGACCAGACATCCTGCGAGCAGGCCGACACGCAACACGCGCTGACTGCCGAGTCCGACCCAATCAATGCCGACCGACGCCGCGCCCAGCGCAGCGCCCAGAAGGGCAGTCGCGCACAGCACCCGCAAGCTGAAGCCAGGCCACCCGGCCAAAGGCACGTAAGTACCCTGACGCCGCAGCCCGGCAAACAGCCAGCCGGCGTTGATCAACGCGCCCAACCCGATGGAAAGCGCCAGGCCGGCGTGCCCCAACTGTGGCACAAACACCAGATTCATCAGTTGGGTCAGGACCAACACCACCACCGCAATCTTGACTGGTGTGCGGGTGTCCTGCCGCGCATAGAAGCCAGGCGCCAGCACCTTGATGGCGATCAGTCCCAGCAAGCCGACGCCATAACCCATGAGCGCATGCACCGTCTGCTGGACGTCAAGCGCACTGAACTGACCGTAGTGATAAAGACCCGACACCATTGCCTTCGGGAAGACCAGCAAAGCTACTGAACATGGCAGGGCGAGCAAAAGCACCAGCCGCAAACCCCAGTCCAGGTGACTGGAATAGGCGGCCTGGTCACCACTGGCCTGGGCGGCCGACAGCTGAGGCAGCAGCACCACACCGAGCGCTACACCGAGCAAAGCGGTCGGGAACTCCATCAGCCGGTCGGCGTAAGTCAGCCAGGACACCGCGCCGACCCCGACATGCGAAGCAATCTGTGTGTTGATCAGCAGCGACAGCTGCGCTACAGACACGCCGATCAACGCCGGGGCCATCTGCTTCAAGATGCGGCCCACGCCAGGATGATCGAGCGAGGTGCGCAAGGTGCGCCATGAGCCCCCGATGTGCGGGCTCATGTCGATGGCCCGCAGGGCTGGCCACTGCACTGCCAACTGCAGCACGCCGCCGATCATCACGCCGACGGCCAGGGCATAAATCGGTTCGATGCCGCGCTGCCGGAACCAGGGCGCGAGCAGCCACGCAGCGAGCATCACCGACAAGTTCAGCAGCACCGGCGTGACGGCCGGGACGGCGAAACGCTTCCAGGTCTGGAGCACGCCGGCCGCCAGCGCCACCAGGGACATGAAGCCGATGTAAGGGAACATGATCCGCGTCATCACCACAGCGGCGTCGTACTCTTCAAGGCCCGACGCCATCAACCACACCAGAACTGGCGAGGCCATGATGCCGAGCACACAGGTCAGCGCCAAAGCACATACCAGTACGGTGCCAACGGCATCGACCAAGCGGCGTGTGACCTCGTCTCCCTCCGTGGCGCGGGTTGCGGCCAGGATCGGAACAAAGGCCTGCGAGAAGGCGCCCTCTGCGAACAGACGACGCAGCAGATTCGGGATGCGGAAGGCGACGTTGAACGCATCGGTGTAGGCGCTGGCGCCGAAACTCGCTGCAATGATCAGCTCCCGCCCCAGGCCGGTGATGCGTGACGCAAGAGTCAGCAGCGAAACGGTCGAGGCAGCGCGCAGCAGGTTCATGGTGTTAGGCAACGGGGCGGGGCAGTATAGGCAGCGGCCGCTCGCTTGCGATCCATTCACCGAGTGAATGCGCCACAACGGCGCCAGCCCTGCTACACTCGCGGGCTCTGCTCTAACTGCTCACAGAAGAATCATGGCCACAGCATCCAAAGCAAAGAAGAAAACCGTCCGCATCGCCTCTGGCTTGAAGCGGGTGCGTCAGGACGTGAAACTGAATGCGGCCAACACCGCGTTGCGCTCTAAGTTCCGCACCGTCATCAAAAACGTGCAGAAGGCCGTGATCGCCGGTGATAAGGCCAAGGCGGCAGACCTGTTCAAGACCGCCGAGCAGGTCATCGACTCGGTCGCCGACAAGGGACTCTTCCACAAGAACAAGGCCGCACGCCACAAGAGCCGCCTGTCGGCCAAGATCAAGGCCCTGCCTGCAACGGCCTGATTCGCGCTTCGGCTCTCCTCCAAAGGCCCGCTTTGCGGGCCTTTGGCATTTCAGGACCTCAGATTTCGGTCGATGACGGCGGCAGCGCGGCGGCGTCAACCACTTGCAGCTTGTTGTCACGCGCAAAGTTCATGACAAAGTCCCAAGCCATCGGCTCGGCGTCGCGCAGCGCCTGATTGACGATCACGCACTTCACACCGCTGATCACACGTGGCACGCAATACGGCGAATAGCCGATGAACGATGAGCGGTCAGAGGCCGAACCTTCCGGCCGAAAGCAGGACATCGCGCCGGCCAGACGTTCCGCCCAATCGCTGGGTCGAAAAGCATGGCCCTCGAGGGTGATGCCTTTGATAAACACTTCGCGAGTGGGGGATGAACTCATGCTTCCAGTGGCACAGACAGACTTACAAATTCCGGAGCATCGCAGCGCCCTTGTTTTGATGCGACGCAGCACGCGTGCCGATTGTGCCGCCTGACCGACGCCTGCAGTCCTCCCAATGCTTCACCTCGGCGCCTCCTTAGAATCCAATGCCCGTGCTCGTGTACCTGTGGCCGCACTGCGGCAAGGCACCTGCCCTCCAGCACCCTGCGGATCCTTGCCATGAACGCCCCTGAACCCGTCACCGTCGATCCCGAACCGCACGTGATGCACACCTACGCGCGGCTGCCAATGGCGATGTCGCATGGTCGAGGCTGCTGGGTCTGGGACACCCAAGGCAAGAAATACCTCGACGGTCTGGGCGGCATCGCGGTCAACACCCTCGGCCACGCGCACCCCAAGCTGGTGCCCGCGCTGCAGGAGCAGATCGGCCGCCTGATCCACACCTCGAACTACTACGCATCGCCGCTGCAGGAAAGCCTGGCATCAACGTTGTGTGAGCTGTCAGGCCTCGACCGCGTGTTCTTCTGCAACAGCGGCCTCGAGGCGAACGAGGCAGCGCTGAAGATCGCACGCAAGTTCGGGCACAACAAGGGCATCGATCGCCCCGAAGTCATCGTCTACGAGAAGGCCTTCCACGGCCGCTCGATTGCGACCTTGTCTGCGACGGCCAACCCGAAGATCCACGCTGGATTCGAGCCGCTGGTTGAAGGATTCGTGCGGGTCCCCTTGAACGACGTCGCCGCGATCGACGAGGTCGCGAACACCCGGCCTAATGTGGTGGCGGTGTTCCTCGAAGTGATCCAAGGGGAAGGTGGCGTGAACCCCGCGACGATGGACTACCTTCGTGCTATCCGCCGCTTGTGCGACGAGAACGACTGGTTGCTGATGCTCGACGAGGTTCAATGCGGCATCGGGCGCACCGGAAAGTGGTTCGCACACCAGTGGGCCGGCATCCTGCCCGACGTCATGCCACTGGCCAAGGGGCTGGGCTCGGGCGTGCCAGTAGGCGCGGTGGTGTGCGGCCCCCGCGCCGCCACGGTTCTGCAGCCGGGCAATCACGGCACCACCTTCGGCGGTAATGCATTGGCGATGCGCGCAGGCATCGAGACGCTGCGCATCATGCAAGAGGATCACCTGCTGGAGAACGCCGCCATGGTGGGCGCGGCCCTGCGTGCCGGGCTGGTGCGTGAGTTGTCCGCTGTTACAGGTGTGGTCGAGATCCGCGGGCAGGGATTGATGCTGGGCATCGAACTCGATCGTCCCTGCGGTGACCTGTTGGGGCGTGCTGCCGCAGCGGGCCTGCTGCTCAGCGTGACCGCGGACCGCGTCGTGCGCCTGGTGCCGCCACTGATCCTGAGCGCTGCCGAGGCAGAGCAGATCGTCGACATCCTGTGCCCGCTGATCAAATCCTTCCTGCAAGAACCCGTGCCGTCGTGAACACACCCGCCATGAAACCCGGCAAGACACTGATCCGGCACTACCTTCAGTTCAAGGACCTGCGCGCCGAGGAGTACGCCTACCTGTTGGCCCGCACGACGGAGATCAAGCAGCGCTTCAAGAACTACGAAAAATACACGCCGCTGGTCGACCGCACGCTCGCGATGATCTTCGAGAAGGCCAGCACCCGCACGCGGGTGAGCTTCGAAGCGGGCATGTACCAGATGGGCGGCTCGGTGGTGAACCTGACCACAGGTGACAGCCAGCTCGGCCGCGCCGAGCCGATCGAGGACAGCGCCCGCGTGATCAGCCGCATGGTCGACGTGGTGATGATCCGCACCTACGAACAGACCAAGATCGAGGCCTTTGCCGCGCATTCGCGCGTGCCGGTCATCAATGGACTGACCAACGAATACCACCCGTGCCAGATCCTGGCCGACATCTACACCTTCATCGAGCACCGAGGCGATGCGACCGCAAGAGGCGACGCTCTCGCTTGCCTGAAGGGCAAGGTCGTGGCGTGGGTCGGCGACGGTAACAACATGGCCAACACCTGGCTGCAAGCGGCCGACATCCTCGGCTTCACGTTGCATGTCAGCACGCCCAGCGGCTACGAGATCGACCCCGCAGTGGCCGGCGTCACCAACCAGACCTGCGTCAAGGTGTTCGACAACCCGATGGATGCCTGTCGTGGCGCGCATCTGGTGACCACGGATGTGTGGACCAGCATGGGCTACGAGGCCGAGAACGAAGCACGCCAGAAGGCCTTCGCAGACTGGCGCGTCGACCGTGAAATGATGTCTGTCGCACAGCCAGATGCCCTGTTCATGCACTGCCTGCCGGCTCACCGCGGCCAGGAGGTCGATGCCGATGTGATCGACGGTCCCCAAAGCGTGGTCTGGGACGAGGCCGAGAACCGCATGCATGTGCAGAAGGCCCTGCTAGAGTACCTGCTGATCGGCCGCATCGGCTGAGTTCGCCGGATGGCCATGCCCGATTCGCTGCGCCAGACCTTGCTGTCCATTCGCGACCTGCTGGCCACCGTCGGACCTTTCGTTCTGCTGGCGCTGGCATTGCTCGTGCCGGCGTATTACGTGCTCGACCCGACACCACCAAAGAAGGTGGTGCTGGCCACTGGCGCGGAACAAGGGGCATACCACGCGTTCGGCAAGCGCTATCAGGCGATCCTGAAACCGTACGGCATCCAGGTCGAACTGCGCAACACACACGGGGCAGCGGAGAACCTCGCACTGCTGCGCGACCCCTCGTCGGAAGTGCAGATCGCCTTCGTCCAGGGTGGCGCCGATCAAGCTCTCCAGGACGCTGAGACCGAAGACGACAAACCCTCGTTGGTGTCGCTGGGCAGCATGTTCTTCGAGCCGGTGTGGCTGTTCTATCGGGAGGATGCAGCGCAGCGCCTGCTGAAGTCGGACACGCTGACCAGCATCTCGCAATTGAGTGGCTGGAAGCTCAACATCGGCGCGCCTGGCAGTGGTGTCCCGAACCTGATGAGGAAACTGCTCGAGGCCAACCGAATGGATCCGGCGCAGATCACGCTGCTGCAAGAGCCACAAACTCCCGCAGTGATGGCCTTGCTCGGGGCCGAATCGGATGCACTGGTGTTCGCCTCCGCACCCGAATCCGTGATGGTGCAGATGCTGCTGCAAACGCCGGGCATCAAGCTGTTCGACTTCGCGCAAGCGGAGGCTTATTCCCGTCGATTCCCGTTCATGAGCCCGGTCACGCTGCCGCGCGGTGTTGTCGATCTGGCCGCCAACCTGCCGCCGCAGGATGTGCACCTGGTGGCTCCCACGGCGACTCTGGTCGCGCGGGAAGACACGCATCCGGCACTGATCCAGCTCTTTGTCCAGGCTGCGCAGCAAGTGCACGGCAGCGCCGGCTGGTTTCAGCGCAAGGGCGAATTTCCGACCGCGCTGAACACCGAGCGGCCGCTGGCAAAGGAGGCTCAGCGTTTCTTCCAGAGTGGCGTACCGTTGCTGCAGCGCTACCTGCCGTTCTGGCTGGCGAACCTGATCGATCGCATGTGGCCGGTGCTGGTAACGATCGTTGCAGTGCTGTTGCCGCTGTCGCGAACGCTGCCGCCGCTGTACCAGTTCCGAATCCGCTCACGGGTGTTCCGCTGGTACGAACAGTTGCGGCAGATCGAAGTTGCAATTGGCACCAATGAATCAGCCGAGCTCCTGAGCGAGCTCGATGCACTGGACGGCAAGGTCGGGCAGATCACCGTCCCATTGGCTTACACCGACGAGCTGTATGCGCTGCGCAGCTACATCGCTCTTGTGCGATCGCGCCTGAGCGGAGGTGCAGCAGGCGATCCGGCAGTGAAGCCTGCGCATGCTCGGGCTTCGATCGGCACACCAGCGAGCCCCAGCACGCAAACCTGAACGCACGCAGATGGAGACCTCCACAGCACCGATCCGCCAGCGCATCGAGCGCGTGCGCGACGCACTGGTGCAGCACCAACTTGCGGCCGTGCTGGTGCCATCGTCCGACCCGCACCTCTCCGAATACCTGCCCGAACGCTGGCAGGGCCGACAGTGGTTGTCGGGCTTCACCGGGTCTGTGGGGACGCTGATCGTCACCGCCAACACCGCCGCGCTGTTTGCCGACAGCCGCTACTGGGTGCAGGCCGAAGCCGAACTGGCGGGCAGCGGGATCGCGCTGGAGAGGATCCCGACCGGTGCCGCGACGCACCCGATCGACTGGCTGGCCACGCATGTGCCTCCGGGCGGGACGGTCGGCGTCGATGGCGAGGTGCTGGGTCTTGCCACCGCTCAGCGGCTGCAACGTACCCTGCAGGCTGCCGGCATTGCGCTGCGCACCGACTTCGACGTGCTCACGCAGGTGTGGCGTGATCGGCCCGGGCTACCTGAGGCGCTGGTCTACGAGCATCTCGCGCCGCAAGCGACCGAATCGCGAACCGAACGTCTGGCGCAAGTGCGACTCGACATGGCGACGCTGGGTGCCACGCACCATTTCATCTCGACGCTCGACGACATCGCCTGGCTGTTCAACCTGCGGGGCGCGGACGTCCCCTACAACCCGGTGTTTCTCTCACATGCCTTGATCGATGCGCAGCAGGCCGTGCTGTACACGGCCGATGGCAAGGTGTCGCCAGCGCTTCAAGCGGTACTCGGCGCTGACGGCGTGCGCGTCGAGTCCTATGCCCGCGCCGGGGCGGCCCTGGCCTCATTGCCCATCGATGCGCGGCTGCTGATCGACCCTCGTCGCATGACACTCGGCCTGCGCGAACAGGTGTGCGACGGCGATGGCGTGCAAGTGATCGAAGCGACGAACCCCAGCACCTTGCGCAAGAGCCGCAAGAGCGCGGCGGAAGCCGCCCACATCCGCGTGGCGATGGCGCAGGACGGCGCCGCCATGTGCGCGTTCTATGCCTGGTTCGAGCAGGCCCTGGCGGATCCGGCTCATGGCGGTCCCCTCACCGAACTGACAGTCGACGAACGGCTGAGCGGCGCGCGCGCGCAACGCCCGGGCTTCGTCGGCCTGAGCTTCCCGACCATCGCCGGCTTCAACGCCAACGGGGCCATGCCGCACTACCGGGCGACGCCCGAATCGCACGCGGTCATCACAGTGAATTCGGATCAGGACGGCGGCCTGCTACTCATCGACTCCGGCGGCCAGTACACCGGCGGCACCACGGACATCACCCGCGTCTGGGCGATCGGCACGCCAAGCGCCAAACAGCAGCTCGACTACACGCTGGTGCTCAAGGGCTTGATGGCGCTCAGCCGTAGCCGCTTTCCGCGCGGCACCATGTCACCCATGCTCGATGCGATCGCGCGAGCGCCGCTGTGGCAGCAGGGTCTGGACTATGGTCACGGCACCGGTCATGGCGTGGGCTATTTCCTGAACGTGCACGAAGGCCCACAGAGCATCTCGAAGGCCATCCCCGAGGCCACGATGGCGATGGAGCCTGGCATGGTCACCAGCATCGAGCCGGGTCTGTACCGCCCAGGGCAGTGGGGGATCCGCATCGAGAACCTGGTGATGAACGTGCAGGTCGATGCAGCCGAGGACAATTCCTTTGGCGAATTCCTTGAGTTTGAAACGCTGACGCTGTGCCCGATCGACACCCGTTGCATCGACCGATCGCTGCTCGATGCGGGTGAGATCAACTGGTTGAATCGTTACCACGCGACCGTGTACGAGCGCTTGTCGCCATTGGTCTCAGGCCTTGCGCTGGCCTGGTTGACCGAGCGCACCCGGGCTTTGTAGATCGGTACGAGGAGTCGATCGGCGAGCAGAGCTACCTCCGGTCGCAACTCGGCGACTGAGCCGAACCCCGATCTAGCCCGCACGTCAGGCGCCTGAAGCTGGCAACACCGCTCCCGCCAGCACCCAGCGCTCCCGAAGCACGACCAGCCGTGCCGATCGCTTCGGCAATCGTGAGGACAAGAAAAAAGCACCTGGCGTTGCCGCCAAGTGCTTGATCTTCCTACCGAATTTGGTAGGCGCGAATGGACTCGAACCATCGACCCCCACCATGTCAAGGTGGTGCTCTAACCAGCTGAGCTACGCGCCTGAAGAGCCTTGGACTATATCAGCCCTCTCAGGCACATGGGACTCAAAACTTCAACAGCTCCGTGCGGATGCCGCGCTCGGCGAGCAAACGGCGGGCCTTGGCGGCCTCTTTCTCGGTCGCAAAAGGCCACACCACTGCACGCCAGCCCGCGCTGACCTGCATCAGTTCAGCGCGCGGGGTGCCAGGCAATTCGCCAACCGTCGCGCTGGACCCCATCAATTGCTGTCGCAGCTCAGATGCGATCCGCGTGCGGGTGATGTCGGTTACCAAGGCGTAGGCAGCAGCACCTTCAGCGAGCGGCCTGGCCCTTGCGACGACCGCCGTCGGGGCAGCCGCCCGGGCAGGCTGTGCCGGGAGCACCGAAGCGGTTGCTGACAACGGCGCCATCGACCGCAACCGTTTGCCTTCTTGTATCGCAGCCAGACGGACTTCGTCACTGAGCACCGGCAGGATGGCGGGGAGCGCGTTCATCGCAGACGATGCGGTCTGGTCGGCGGCGGCAGCGGCATGGGGAGCGCTCGAGGCGAGCGGCATCACAGGCAGGGCTGGCTGCACCTGACCGCTGGCCACCCTCGAGCTGGCAGTTTGAGGCGCCGCGGGGCGGGACTCGCCATGTTTCCCAGTGACGCTGACAGCACTCGAGGGCCGCGGCTTGATGACTTCGGGCTCGTTGTGGCTGCCGGCGGCGGCGATCGTCGCGCCAGCCACCAGGGTCAGCATGGCGGCACCCGCACGGCCAGCGATGCGGCGTGCCAGTAGGTATCGGCAAGGCCAGGCGAGAACCCGGTTCGCCATATCGTCGATGAGCGGATAGTCCATGAGTCACGCCGATTCTCCCGACGACTCGAACCATCGATGCCCGAAAAAGCGGGGCGGGACCCTGCCAATCCGCGGTGCCGGGGTGCTGCGCTACCTGCGCCGCACCGCCCGCACCCCACTGACCTGTCCCACCATGCGCAGTACTTGCGCCAGCTTGGCGGCGTCGGCAACTTCGACGGTGAAGGTCATGAACGCGGTACCGCCGCCACTGTCGCGCACCGACTGCGTTTTCACGCCGGTGACGTTCATCTTGTCCTTCGAGAACGCCTCGGAAATGTCGCGCAGCAGACCCTGGCGGTCAGTCGCCTCGACGATCACATCGACCGGGTACAGCGCATCCTTGCCGGCGCGGGGCGCGCCCCAGGCCACGCTGATCACGCGCTCGGGCGAGCACTGAGCCATCTGCTTGAAGTTGCTGCAACCGCTGCGATGAATAGCCACGCCCTTGCCGCGGGTAACGTAGCCGCCGATCGCATCGGGCGGTGCCGGGCGGCAGCAACGCGACAAGGTCGTCAGCAGCGACTCGACGCCGACCACCAGCACGCCGCCCTTCGGCGGCTCGCCTTCGGGGCGCGCCTTGCGCAGAGCAATCACCTCGTCTGCCGACGGCAGCGGCTCGGGTGGCCTGAGCAGCGTCTCGATGGTGCGCAGCGAGAACTCGTCCTTGCCGACCACCTCGAACAAGGCATCGGCCTGGCGGAAGCCGAGCTGTGCGGCCAGATCATCGAGCTTGACAGCTGTCTTGCCGATGCGTTGCAACAGCTTTTCGACTGCCTCGCGGCCACGCGCAATGGTCTCGGCCTGCGCCCGCGCATTGAACCAGGCGCGCACCTTGGCCTTGGAGCGTGGGCTCTGCAGGTAGCCCAGGTCCGTGTTCAGCCAGTCCATCGAAGGGCCGCCCTCCTTGACCGACGTGACCTCGACCGTCTGGCCGTTCTTCAACGCGGTGTTGAGCGGCACCATGGCGCCGTCGACCTTCGCGCCGCGGCAGCGGTGGCCCAGATCGGTGTGGACCGCATACGCGAAGTCAATCGGTGTGGCGCCGGCCGTGAGTTCGACGACGGCTGCCTGTGGCGTGAAGACGTAGATGCGGTCGTCGAAGGTGGCGCCAGCGTCGGCGTCGGCAGCGGCAGTTGCATCGGACGCCCGATCCTGATCCACGAAGTCGCGCTCCCACGCCAGCAGCTGGCGCAGCACGCTCTTGCGCGCCTCCGCCACCTGCGCGTCGAAGTCGGAATCGGCCGCCACAGCCCCCGCGTAGCCCTTGACGCCCGCCTCCTTGTAAGCCCAGTGGGCTGCCACGCCGTGTTCAGCGTGGTCGTGCATCGCCCGCGTACGGATCTGTATCTCGACCGGCCGTGCGACATCGTCGAGCACCACGGTGTGCAGCGACTGATAGCCGTTCGCCTTCGGGCGCGCGATGTAGTCATCGAACTCGTCGGCCAGCGGTGTCAGCAACTCGTGGACGAGGCCCAGCGCGGCATAGCAGACCGGCACGTCGGCCACGATGACCCGCAACGCGCGAACATCGAGCACACGGTCGAAGCCCAGGCTCTTGCCGTGCATCTTCTTCCAGATGCTGTACAGGTGCTTTGGTCGGCCCTGCACCTCGGCCGCAATGCCGTGGGCATGCAACTGATCGGAGAGCCACTGCCGGAACGCCTCCACCTGCTGCTCGCGCTCGGTGCGTTTCTCGTCGAGCAGCTTCGCCACCATCCTGTACTGCGCGGGCTGCAGAAAGCGAAACGCCAGGTCTTCTATTTCCCACTTGATCTGCCAGATGCCCAGCCGGTTGGCGAGTGGCGCGAACACCTGCATCGACTCGCGTGCGAGCGCTTCGGGGCACGGCTGCTTGTGGGCCGCGAAATAGCGCAGCGTCTGCAGGCGTGAGGCCAGCCGCAGCAGGACCACGCGAAGGTCGCGCGAGAAGGCCAGCAGCATCTTGCGCACCCGCTCGGTCTGCTGCACGCGCTGCTCGCCCTCGAACTGCGCTTCGCGGGCGGCGCGCTGGATCTGCACCAGTTTCCGGGTGTGCATCACCAGGCTGGCGTGCGAAGGACCGAAAGCCTTGCTCACGACCTCTTCAGGCTTTTGCAGGTAGTCACCGGCGTAGACCAGGTAGGCAGCGGCCCGCATCGATGGGGCGGCACCAATGCCTTCGAGGATATCGGCGACACCGTCTGCGTGTTCAAGCGCGTCTTCTCCCGTGTCCAGTGGCTGGCCCGCCAGCAGGGGCTCGGCAAATGCGCGAGCACGCTGAACCTGTGCGGTGTTGTCACTGGGCACCGCAGCAGCATCCACCAACCGATCAGCAGGGTCTGCCTCGGTCAGTGCGACGATGGTTGCGGCGTTCGCGCGCGCCGCTGAAGCGCTGGTCTTCATGCCGCCAGCAGGAACTCCCGAACCCGATTGACCTGATCGTCAGCAACCAGGGTCGGTGCGTGGCCCACGCCAGTGAACTGGTGCAGTTGGGCGCGCGGTCCGCGCTGGGTCATCGCTTGCGCATGCCCGAGCGTCAGCAGATCAGAGTCGGCGCCACGAAGCAGCAGCGTCGGGCAACGCACCGAGTCATAGGCGGCCCACAGCGATGCCTCGAAGGCCGCGGCTGATTCGGGCGTCGATGTCTGGAACGGGATGGCGATGGCGGGGTCGTAGTGCAGCTTCCAGCCTCCATCATCAGCCGGTCGCAGCATCGGACGGGTCAGCGCCATCCACTGCTCGCGGCTGTGGGGGCCGAAACTCTTCGAGATGGACCACAAGTAATCCGCAGCCTGATCGATGCTGTCCCATCGCAGTGGCACGCCGAGGTAGGCACCGATGCGTGCAATCGCCTGCGGCGGCAGCACCGGCCCGACGTCGTTCATCACCAGCTTCGACACCAGCGGCTTGGGCGTCAGCGAAGCCACCACCATGCCGATCAGCCCGCCCATGGACGTGCCGACCCAATGCACCGTCTCGGCGTCGACGCGCGCGAGCACGGTGACCATGTCGGCCGCATAGCGCGGCACCACATACTCCGCCGGGTTGGGCAGGCGGTCAGATTCACCGCGGCCCGCCATGTCGGGACAGACGACGCGGTAGTGGTCGCTCATCGCAGCCGCGAGCACATCGAAATCGCGGCCCTGCCGGGTCAGGCCGTGCACGCACACCAGCACGCGCGGGTTCGCCGCATCACCCCACTCCCAATACGCCACGCGATGCAGCCCGGTCGAGTTCTGGCAAGGCACATGGTGCAAGCGAGGTGCGTTCATCGGGGCATCGTATCAATGCCCTTGATGGAACGCGCGAACATGGCGCCACGCGCCGAGCTTGTCACTTCAGCATCTGAATCGTGCCGCTGACGGTCACCGACACGCTGGTCTGCCCGGCCTCGACCGGCAGCGGCGCGTCGGCAGCGGCCGCGAAGACCCTCGCCCGCATCATCATTGGCTCAGGTCCACCGCCCTGCTCGTTGCTGTTGACATTGACCTCACGTACCGAATAGCTGGCATAGCCGAACTGCTTGGTCACTTCGGCCGCCTGCGCGCGGTAACGGGCGATGGCCTGCGCGGTCACGCTGCCCTCGGTCTTCTCACGCTGTTCACGCGACAGGCCCTGCGACACGCGAGCAATCGTCATCGACTGAATGCGGCCGGCCAGCTGGCCGATGCCGATCAGGTCACGGCCTTCGATCACCAACTCAGCGGTGCCCTGCCAGCCGTTCAGCAGGCCCTTCGGCGAATAGCGCGGGTTCATCGAAAAACTGCCGGTGCGCACATCGATCTGGCCCGCACGCGCTACGCCGCGAGCTTCGAGCAGCGCCGCGTCCAGGGCCTGCTTCAGCGACGCCTGAACGCCACTGGCATCGGCGCCTTCACGCGTGGTCGAGAGCGTGACCGCCATCAGGTCGCGCGTCACCTCAGTGGTGGCAGTGGCGGTCAGCGCGACCACACCGCTGGGCGCCACCGGATCGGCAGCCAGCGCGGCCGTGACCGACAGCGCCATCACGCTGGTGGCAAAAACCGAACACAGACGATGAGACGAGCGAGCCCACAGCGATGGGCGAACGAGGATGAAGTTCATGGTGTGGAGGGAGAGCCGGCGCACACTGCGCCCGCACAGCCTAACGCGACCCGTACCGCGCACGATGACGCCGAGTCGTGCCGCAGCGCGCGCGATGGCTCGGCATATTTGTAACAGGTGGTCAATACGGCGCGGAACTGGCTGTGAAGCCCCGCAGAATCTCGCTTGTTACATATTGGAGAGTGTCATGAATGCAGCCACCCCGGCGCGCGCCAATCGAGTGGTCGTTGTCGATGACGACGCCCGCATCCGCGATCTGCTGCGCCGCTACCTGACGCAAGAAGGCTTCGAGGTGCTGCTGGCCGAAGACGCCAAGGCGCTCAACCGGGTACTGACGCGCGAGACGATCGACCTGATCGTGCTCGACCTCATGCTCCCCGGCGAAGACGGTCTGTCGATCTGCCGCCGGCTGCGCGCCGCCAACGATCTGACGCCGATCATCATGCTGACCGCGAAAGTCGAGGATGTGGACCGCATCGTCGGCTTGGAGGTAGGCGCCGACGACTACCTGCCCAAACCCTTCAACCCACGCGAGTTGCTGGCCCGAATCCATGCGGTGCTGCGCCGCCGGCCCTCGCTGGAGGCGCCTGGTGCGCCGGCCAAGGAGGCATTGACGGTCACCTTCGGCCCATTCGAGTTCGACCTGGCGTTGCGCCGTCTGTCGAAGGAAGGCGAGCAGGTGGCGCTGACCACCGGCGAGTTCTCGATGCTGAAGGCGCTGGTGCGCCACCCGCGGCAGCCGCTGTCGCGCGACAAGCTCGCACAGCTGGCGCGTGGCCGCGAGTTCGAGCCCTTTGACCGGAGTCTCGACGTTCAGATATCGCGCCTGCGCAAGATGATCGAGCCCGATCCGGCACAGCCGCGCTACATCCAGACGGTCTGGGGTGTCGGCTATGTGTTCGTGCCCGACGAAGCGACTTGAGCGGGCCGACTTCAGTTGACACCCCGCACGACGGTACCGTGGCGGTGCCGATGCGCTGCGCGCACGACTGGTTTACCCATGCCACGTAGGCACCTCGCGCTGAGCCTCTTCTGGCGCACCTTCGTGCTGCTGGCACTGCTGCTTTTCGGTGGCGTCTTGGCCTGGACGCAGACCTTCCGTGCGCTGGAGTTCGAGCCCCGCGCAGTGCAGGCGGCCCAGCAGATCGCGAGCCTGGTCAGTCTGGCGCGCGCGGCACTGAGCGGGCCCGACGGCATCCACCGGCTGACCTTGATCAAGAGCCTGCCCGACGAGGGCGGGGTCAAGCTCGCCCCGCGCGAGCCGGGCGATCGCTGGACGCCTTATGAAGTTGACCGCTTCTCGCGCGCCATTGGCGCCGAATTGCGCTCGCGGCTCGGCGCCGACACGCTGGTCGCGAGTGAAGTCAATGGCGCGGCCGGCCTGTGGGTCGGCTTTGCGATCGATGGCGACCTGTACTGGCTGCAGGCCGATCCGACCCGCCTCGGACCGATGGCCGCCAGCACGCTGGTGATCTGGGTCGGCATCGCGCTGCTGGCCACGGTTCTGGCGTCAGTGGTGATCGCGCGCGCCATCAACAAACCGCTGCGTGACCTGTCGTTCGCCGCCAGCCGCATTCGCGAAGGCGAGTTCGACTCGCGACTCGACGAGAGCACGCTGACCAGCGAGATTCGCCAGGTCAACATGGGCTTCAACCGCATGGCACGCGAACTGGCCAAGCTCGAGGAAGACCGCGCGGTGATGCTGGCGGGCATTTCACATGACTTGCGCACGCCCTTGGCCCGCCTGCGGCTCGAGGCCGAGATGAGCGTGCAGGACGAAGAAGCGAAGAACAACATCGCGCTCGATATCGACCAGCTCGACGCCATCATCGACAAGTTCATGGACTACTCGCGGCCAGGCGAGGTGCGGCTGTCGCCGGTGCACCTGAGCGGCGTCGTGGACCGCGAGATCGCCGCCTTCCGGGATCCGAGCAACATCCGGATCACCTCGCGGGTGGCGATCGACACCATGGTGCTGGCTGACGACACCGAGCTTGGCCGGGTGCTGCAGAACCTGTTCGAGAACGCGCGCCGCTACGGCCGCAGCGCCGTTTCCGGCATCGCGGAGGTGGTGATCACCTACGCCCGAGAAGGCCCGTGGGTGGCACTGAGCATCCGCGACCACGGCAGCGGTGTCGACCCGAAAAAGCTCGCGCAGCTGACCACGCCGTTCTTCCGCGGCGACGCCGCACGCACCGCAGCGACCGGCGCCGGCCTGGGTCTGGCGATCGTCGAGAAGGCGATGCAGCGCATGGGCGGCACCCTGGAGCTGGGCAACGCGACCGAAGGCACCGGCTTGGTGGCGCGCATCCGGCTCAAGCGGGCGCTGTGAGCGTCGAGCCGGACTACCGGTAGAGCAGACAGACCGCGCGGGTCTCGATCGATTCGCCTCGCCCGACTGGGCCCATTTTTTCGGCCGTCTTGGCCTTCACATTGATCTGATCGAGTTCGATCGCCAGTGCCTGGGCCAGCCTCAGGCGCATCGCCAGAATGTGCGGCGCCATCTTCGGCGCCTGGGCGATGATGGTGCTGTCGATGTTGCCGATCTGCCAACCTGCCGCACGCACCCGCCGTGCAGCCTCGGCCAGCAGGGCCACCGAATCGGCGCCGCGGAACTGCTCGTCGGTGTCGGGGAAGTGGCGGCCGATGTCCCCCATCGCAACCGCACCGAACAGCGCATCGGTGATCGCGTGGGACAAGGCATCGGCGTCGGAATGCCCGAGCAGGCCATGGGTGTGGGGGATGGTCACCCCTCCGAGGATCAGGGGGCGACCGACCACCAGGGCATGCGTATCGCAGCCTTCGCCAATGCGAAATGCCGGACTCTTCATCGGTTGGTTCATGGCGCAGCTTTCAGCATCGGGTCAGCGGGTTCGCAGCAGTCGTTCGGCCAGTGCGAAGTCAGGAGGAAAGGTCACCTTGAAGTTCTCAGCCGGGCAACGCACCAGGCGCGGCGCATGGCCCATCGCTTCGATGGCGCTGGCTTCATCGGTGACGACGGTGCCACGCTGCGTGGCCGTCGCGAGCGCATCGTGCAGCAGGCCGAGGCGAAACATCTGCGGCGTCTGCGCCTGCCAGGTCGACGCTCGATCAACCGTGGCCGACACACGGCCCGCCTGTTCGCGCTTCAGGGTGTCGGCCACCGGCAGTGCCAGCAAGCCGCCGATCTCGTCATCCACGCACGCGTCGATCAGCGCATCGACCCATTCGGGGCGGAGCAGGCAACGCGCGGCGTCGTGCACCAGCACCCAGTCGGTGGGCTGCGCGCCGCGTTCGGTCAGCGCCTGCAGCCCCGCCGCTACGCTGTCGGCGCGGGTGGCGCCACCCGTGCGCGTCACCCAGCCGTCAAACTGCGGAACGCAAGTCTCGAACAATGCATCGCCCGGGCTCAGCACCACCAGCACTCGGTGCAGACGGGCTACCTGCTGCAAGGCCGCCAAGGTGTGGCCGACCACCGTGCTGCCGGCGAGTGCTTCGTACTGCTTCGGACCCGCGGTACCCGCTCGTTCACCAACACCGGCACAGGGCACCAGGCCGTAGAGGCGGGTCGAGGCACGCAGCGGTTCAATGGTGGGTTCGGTGTGTGGCATCGCGGGTTGGAAAGAGGGCGAATTCTATAATTCAGGCCTCTATCGCCCCGTGGGTATCGTCTCCCGGGGCGTCTTGCTTTTGGCGCCACGCATCTCGTGCAGACACCCTCGATCGCCGCTGGCAAACGCCACACCCTGCCCCGCCCGCTCGGGTCTGCCGACGCGCTGCTGCTGGCCCGCCATGCGCAGGCACAGGCCGCGGAGAAGCGACTGACCGCCATCATCACCGCCGAGCCAGCCGACACGCAGCGCCTCGAAGGTGAGCTGGCCTTCTTCGCGCCCGAGTTGCGCATCGCCGTCTTCCCCGACTGGGAAACACTGCCCTACGACACTTTCTCGCCGCACCAGGACCTGATCTCCGAACGCCTGGCCACGCTGTGGCGCCTGCTCAAGTCGCACAAGGACGGCGATCTCGATGTGGTGCTGATGCCTGCGTCGACCGCGCTGGTGCGCCTGGCGCCGCCGAGCTTTCTGGCCGCCTACACCTTCCACTTCAAGCAGAAGGAAAAGCTCAACGAGGTGGCGCTCAAGTCGCAGCTGACGCTGGCGGGCTACCAGCATGTGAGTCAGGTGGTCTCGCCCGGCGAGTACGCGGTGCGCGGCGGGCTGATCGATCTGTTTCCGATGGGCTCGCTGGTGCCGTACCGCGTCGACCTGTTCGGTGACGAGGTCGATTCGATCCGCACCTTCGACCCCGACAGCCAGCGCAGCCTGTACCCGGTGCCCGAGGTGCGGCTGCTGCCTGGCCGCGAGTTTCCGATGGACGAGGAGGCGCGCACCGCATTCCGCGCCCGCTGGCGCGAGCGCATCGAAGGCGATCCGACCAAGGTGCGGCTGTACAAGGACATCGCCACAGGCATCGCAACCGCCGGCATCGAGTACTACCTGCCGCTGTTCTTCGACCAGACGGCGACGATCTTCGAGTACCTGGGGGCGAGCACGGACCGATCGGCCGCCCTGGTGCTGCACGGCGAAGTCGATGAAGCGCTGAAGCGGTTCTGGTCCGACACCCGCGAAAGGCACCGCTTTCTGCAGCACGACCGCGAGCGACCGATCCTGCCGCCGGAAGACCTGTTCTTGAAGTCGGAAGAGTTCTTCACGCTGGCTGGCGCGCATGCGACGCTCAGCCTGCGCGGCCGCAGCGCCGAAGGCGCAGCCGACACCGCCTGGGCACGGCCGCTGCCCGACCTCGGTGTCGACCGGGGCGCGCCGGAGCCGCTGAAAAAACTGCAGGTGCATGTCGGAACGACATCGCACCGCGTGCTGATCGTCGCTGAAACGCAAGGCCGACGCGAGAGCCTGCTCGAGCTGCTGCGCGACAGCCGCATCGAACCGCCGAGCGTTGCGTCACTGGCCGAGTTCCAGTCCAGCGACGAGCGCTTTGCCATTGCGGTGGCCCCGATGGCCGAAGGCTTCTTCTGGACCGATGCCGACGAAAACACCGCGATCGAGTTCGTCACCGAAACCGAGCTCTTTGCCACCTCGCCTACTGCGCGCCGGCGCCGCAAGCAGGAGCAGGTCAGCGACGTCAATGCGCTGATCAAGGACCTGTCGGAGCTGAAGGTCGGCGATCCGGTCGTGCACATGAACCACGGCATCGGACGCTACGTGGGCTTGCGCAGTATTGATTTGGGCGATGGCGACAGCGAATTTCTGCACCTCGAATACGCCGACAAGGCCACGCTCTATGTACCGGTGGCGCAGCTGCACCTGATCAGCCGCTACACCGGTGTCAGCGCCGAAGAGGCGCCGCTGCACCGCCTCGGCTCGGGCCAGTGGGAGAAGGCCAAGCGCAAGGCCGCAGAGCAGGTGCGCGACACCGCCGCCGAGCTGCTGAACCTGTACGCCCGCCGCGCCGCGCGCGAGGGCTATGCCTTCCGCTTCTCGGCGCATGACTACGAGGCTTTCGCAGCGAGCTTCGGCTTCGAGGAAACGCCCGACCAGAAGGCTGCCATCCACGCGGTGATCCAGGACATGGTGAGCCCGAAGCCGATGGACCGGCTGGTCTGCGGCGACGTCGGCTTCGGCAAGACCGAAGTGGCCTTGCGCGCAGCGTTTGTCGCCGTCACCGGCGGCAAGCAGGTCGCGATCCTCGCGCCGACAACGCTGCTGGCCGAGCAGCACTATCAGAACATCGCCGACCGCTTTGGCAAGTGGCCGATCAAGGTGGCCGAGATGTCACGCTTCCGCTCGGCCAAGGAAATCAAGCAGGCACTCGAAGGCCTGGAAGACGGCACGATCGACATCGTCGTCGGCACCCACAAGCTGCTGAGCCAGAACACCAAGTTCAAGCGCCTCGGTCTGCTGGTGATCGATGAGGAACACCGCTTCGGCGTGCGCCACAAGGAGGCGATGAAAGCCCTGCGCGCCGAGGTCGATGTGCTCACGCTCACCGCCACCCCGATCCCGCGGACGCTGGGCATGGCGCTCGAGGGCCTGCGCGACCTGAGCGTGATCGCGACTGCGCCGCAACGGCGCCTGGCGATCAAGACCTTCGTGCGCGGCGAGTCCAGCGGCACGATCCGCGAGGCGGTGCTGCGCGAGCTCAAGCGCGGCGGGCAGGTGTACTTCCTTCACAACGAGGTCGAGACGATCGAGAACCGGCGCAGCAAGCTTGAGGAGCTGATTCCGGAAGCGCGCATTGCCGTGGCCCACGGCCAGATGCCGGAACGCGAGCTGGAAAAGGTGATGCGCGATTTCGTCGCGCAGCGCCACAACGTGCTGCTGTGCTCCACCATCATCGAGACGGGCATCGACGTGCCTAGCGCCAACACCATCGTGATCAGCCGCGCCGACAAGTTCGGTCTGGCGCAGTTGCACCAGCTGCGCGGCCGCGTCGGGCGTTCGCACCATCAGGCCTATGCCTATCTGCTGGTGCCGGATGTCGAAGCGCTCACCAAGCAGGCGCAACAGCGGCTGCAAGCCATCCAGGACATGGAAGAACTCGGCTCCGGCTTCTACCTCGCGATGCACGACCTCGAAATCCGCGGCGCCGGCGAGGTGCTCGGCGAGAACCAGAGCGGCAACATGATGGAAGTCGGCTTCCAGCTCTACAACGAGATGCTGGCCGAAGCGGTGCGATCACTGAAGGCCGGCAAGGAGCCCGATCTGTTGTCGCCACTGAGCGTGACGACCGAGATCAACCTGCATGCGCCGGCGCTGTTGACCACCGATTACTGCGGTGATGTGCACACGCGACTGAGCCTCTACAAGCGCCTGGCTTCCGCGAACAAGAACGAGCAGATCGACGCGATGCTCGAAGAGATCACCGACCGCTTTGGCAAGTTGCCGCCACAGGGTCAGACGCTGTTCGACGTGCACCGGCTGCGGGTGCTGGCCAAGCCCTTTGGTGTCAGCAAGATCGATGCGGCGCCGAACCTGATGGTGATCAGCTTCCGCCCCAATCCACCGATCGACGCGATGAAGATCATCGAGCTGGTGCAGAAGAACCGCCACATCAAGCTGGCCGGCAACGACAAACTGCGCATCGAGCGCGCGATGCCCGAGGCCAAGGACCGCGCGCAGACGATCCGCGAGGTGCTGCGTGCGCTCGGGCAGCCGAAGGCGGCCGAGCCATCGGTCAGCGAACCCGCGAAGTCAGCGGCCCGATGAAACCCCTGATGCTTCGCGTCGCGGTTAGCACCGAGCACCTGGTCAGATCGACCCCACCCAACTTTCAGCTTCATCACTGACTTCCATGAGCAATCCAACCGGTCTCACGCTGCGCGGTGTCGCGCTTCCTCTGCGGCTCGCCGACTTCAAGTTGATTGCGTTCGACATGGACTCGACGCTGATCAACATCGAGTGCGTCGACGAGATCGCCGACGCCGCCGGCCGCAAGGCCGAGGTGGCGGCGATCACCGAGGCTGCGATGCGCGGCGAGATCACCGACTACAAGGACAGCCTGCGCCGGCGCGTCGCGCTGCTGCGTGGCGTCACCGTCGCGCACATGGAGCAGGTCTACACCGAACGACTGCAACTCAACCCAGGCGCCGAGGCGCTGGTGAACGCGTGTAAGGCGGTTGGCATGAAGGTGCTGCTGGTGTCGGGCGGCTTCACCTTCTTCACCGACCGCATCCGCGACCGGCTCGGCATCGATTTCACCCGCTCCAATGTGCTGGAGATCGAGCCCGGTGCGAACTGCGCCCAACTGACAGGCCGCATGGTCGATCAGCCCTGGGGTGACATCTGCGACGGCGCCGAGAAACGCAAGATGCTTCTGGAAACCTGTGCGCAGCTGGGTATCAGCCCCTCACAGGCCATCGCGATGGGTGATGGCGCCAACGACCTGCCGATGATGGGCGCGGCCGGTCTGTCGGTGGCCTACCACGCAAAGCCTGCCGTGCGCGAGCAGGCGATGGTCGCGATCGACAGCGGCGGGCTCGACCGGCTGCTGGAGGTGGCGCGGCCCTGAGGGCTGACCTGCGCCCTCACCAGGTGCGGAGATCCGACACCCGGTCGACGATGGCAGCGTAAAGGTCGCGCGTGGACGCGATCGCCGCATCCTGAACCTGCTGCGCGGTCAGCACCTGGCCGTTCGTACCTTCCAGCGCGCGGGTGGCCGTGGTGCTGGCCACCACCGTCGGCGCATAGCCCAGGTTGAATCCGCCGTGCGCGGTCGAGTTGATGCACATGTGGGTCATGAAACCGGCCAGCATGATCTTCTGGATGCCGATGGCCTTCAGGCGCTCGTCCAGGTCGGTCTGAACGAAGGAGTTCGGGTAACTCTTGGTGATCACCGGCTCACCAGAGATCGGCGCCACCTCATCGGCGATCGCACCGATCTCCGCATGGATGTCGTAAGGCGTGCCCACACCGCCGTCGTGCTGGATGTGGAACACCGGCACCTTCAGATCACGCGCAATCTCCAGCAATTTCGCCGCTTCCGCGATCGCGGGCTCGACGCCGTGGAGGCGCATCACACCCCGGCGATAGGTGTTCTGCAGGTCGATCATGATCAGCGCGGAGTCGTGCAACTGGCCGGGCTCCTGGCCCAGGCCGACGATGTCTCGGAGTGATACGGATGCGGTGGTCATGTCGAACTCCTGTGGCGTGGGCTCGCCACTGTGCCATGCCGGGGACAGGTCAGGCCGCCGCGGCAGAGGCCGGTGGCCGTGTCTCCCGCTTGCGCTGGATGCCCACCCCGACCACCGCCGCCGAAGCCACGCCCACCGTCAGCGCCAGGGCCGAGCCATAGAACACCGCAGACGGCGAACCGTGATCGAGCAGTGCGCCAAACACCGGTGCCGCCATGGCGAACCCCAGGTCCAGACCCGAGTAAACGGTGCCATAGACCCGGCCTGTGGCGCCTGGTGGCGCCGCCTGCTTGATCAGCATGTCGCGCGACGGGCCGGCAAGTCCGGCGCCAAAGCCGGCCACGGCTGTCAGCACGACCGCCATCACGCCTGACAACACGCCACTGCCCACCAGCACCAGCAATGCCGCTGAAGCCAGCAGACAGGAGCTGATGATCTTTTCCAGCCGCTCGGTGCGCGAGGCCAGAAAGCCACCGATGACGATGCCCACCGCGCCGAACAACATGTAGCCGCTGACGACCAGCGAGGTGAGTGTCAGCGGCAGGCCGGTCAGCTGCTGCAGCGCCGGGCTTGCGAAACTCTGGATGGCGCTCAGCGCACAGGTGGACCAGAAGAAGAACGAGAAACACATCCACACCGAGGGCAGACGCAGAAACGCCATCGGGTGCTCGGGTTTGACCGGCTGTCCTGAGGTTCCGGTCGCTGCAGGCACTGGCGCCCATTCGCCCTGGCGATCGTCGATCGCGTCGCGCTGCCACCACAGGATCGCCATCACGCACAGCACCATCACCGAGGTGCAGGCGGCGGCCACTCGCCAGGAGCCTGTGGCGGCAGTCAGCCCGGCCAGGAACAGTGGCGCCGCGGCCCAGCCCAGATTGCCGGTCAAGCCGTGCGTGCTGAAGGCATGACCCAGGCGTGCCGCCGAGACACGCCGGTTCAGGATGGTGAAGTCGGCCGGGTGGAACGGGCAGTTGCCCAGGCCGGCGAGCGCCGCCGCCAGCAGCAAGCCGCTGTACCCGTTGGCCAGAGACACCGCGACGCCAGCCAGCGCAAAGCACGACAGCGCAGCAAACAAGACCGGCCGCGCACCGATGCGGTCGACCACGAAGCCTGCCATCGCCTGCCCGATGCCGGAAATCACGAAGAAGGTGGTGACCAGCAGGCCCAGTTCGGCATAGCTGAATCCGAAGTCACGGATGAAAAATGGAAACAGCGGCGGCAGCAGCAGGTGAAAGAAGTGCGAGGTGCCGTGGGCCAGACCGACGAGACCGATCGTGCGTGCGTCTTGCCGCAAGGAAACAGCGGCGGCGGGCGCTGGGGTGGAGGCGTCAGGGGTCATCGCAAGCGTCGTGGTTGTCGGCTGCGCGCCGACCGAGGCTTGTCAATGTAGTGACATCCTGTGCGTCGCAGTGACGATAGTCAGACAATTGCTATCGCAATCCAGCCAAGCATGTCCGCCTCAGAGAAGCCAGCCAGCAGGAGAGGAAATGAGAGCACCCAGCGCCAAGCGACACGTCAGCGTGCCGCCGATCGATCCGCAGGTCAATGCACCGACGCCGACGCGTCCATTGCGCGCCAAGCTGCGGCATCTGGCGGCCGACACCCGCGTCGATCCACACAGCCACCCGTGGGCGCAGATTTCCATGTCGAGCAAGGGCGTGATCCGGATGACCGCCGGTGACAGCACCTACCTGGTGCCACCGCAGCGCGCGTTGTGGATACCACCCGGCGTCGAGCATGTGGTCACGGTGGTCGAGGATGCCGATCTGCAAACGCTCTATCTGCACCAGGACAGCGAGCACAGCGGCCCGCTCCGCACGGCGGGCAGTGATGGCGCGTGGCGGCAGTGCCGCGTGCTCGAAGCATCGAGCCTGCTCCAGGAACTGGTGGCGCACCTGCCGCTGGAATCCGGTGATGGCGCGTCGACCGAGCGCGAGCGCTGCATCGGCCACCTCGTGCTCGACGAACTGGCCCATGCTCGCCCGGTGCGCCTGGGCGTCGATCTGCCGCGCGACAAGCGACTGCGCGCCCTGTGCGAGAGCGTGCTCGAAGACCCCGCCCGCTGGATCACGCTGCACGATGCAGCCCACCACGTCGGCGCCAGCGCACGCACCATCGCCAGGCTGTTTCGCGCCGAACTGGACACCACCTTCGTGCAGTGGCGGCAGCAGGTGCTGCTGGCACGCGCACTGTCCATGGCCGCCCGCAAGCTGCCGATGAGCACGATCGCCGCAGAGCTCGGCTATGCCAGCGCGAGCGCCTTCAGCGCGATGGTGAAGCGATCGGTCGGGATGTCGCCGAGCCGCTTGCTGGGGTGATGCAGCGCGCTGTCTGTGCGCCTCCCGCACGGCTGTCATGCACAGCGCAAAGCCGCACGCGCGGCAAACGATAATTCGCCTCGCAGCGCGATCTGCGCCTGCATCCACCATCTTCCACACCTCTTCATGACCCAGGTCCTCTACGACTTCACACGCCAGGACGCGCGTGGCGCCAGTTGCACCGCGCAGGCCTGGGCCAAGGTGCCAGCCGCTCTGACACCGCCCGAGCGCAGCGCGCTGAAGTCGCGCGCGGCGGCGTTGCTGAAGCAGCATGGGGCCGTGCTGGTTGCCCATTACTACGTGGATGGCGACCTGCAGGATCTGGCGCTGGAGACCGGCGGCTGCGTCGCCGACTCGCTGGAAATGGCGCGTTTCGGCCGAGACCACGCGAGCCAGACCCTGATCGTCGCCGGGGTGCGCTTCATGGGCGAGAGCGCCAAGATCCTGAGTCCGGGTAAGCGGGTACTGATGCCCGACCTCGACGCAACCTGCTCTCTCGATCTCGGGTGCCCGGCCGACGCGTTTGCCCAGTTCTGCGACGCCCACCCGGACCGCACCGTGGTCGTCTACGCCAACACCAGCGCGGCGGTGAAGGCACGGGCCGACTGGATGGTGACCAGCTCCTGCGCGCTGGCGATCGTGCAGCATCTGAAGGACCAAGGCCAGAAGGTGCTGTGGGCGCCTGACCGGCACCTCGGCCGCTACATCCAGCAGCACACCGGTGCCGACATGCTGATGTGGAACGGCGAGTGCATCGTGCACGACGAGTTCAAAGGCCTCGAACTGGAACTGCTGAAGGCGCAATACCCGGATGCCAAGGTGCTTGTGCACCCCGAGTCGCCCGAAGCGGTGGTGAAGCTGGCCGATGTGGTCGGCTCGACCTCGCAACTGCTGAACGCGGTGGCGACGATGGATGCACAGACCTTCATCGTCGCCACCGACAACGGCCTGATGCACCGCATGCGTCAACTCGCGCCAGGCAAGACGCTGCTCGAAGCACCCACAGCGGGCGACAGCGCCACTTGCAAGAGCTGCGCACACTGCCCGTGGATGGCGATGAATGCGCTGCAGGGTGTCATTGACTGCCTTGAATCGGGCCGCGGCGAAATCCAGGTCAACGAGCCGGTGCGTTCCCAGGCGCTGGGCTGCATCGACCGCATGCTGGATTTCGTCAAGGCAAACCCGGCAGCGACACAGAAGCCGGGTTTGGTGCCGCATCTCGGCGCGGCCTGAAGACATGACCACCCCCACGCGCCTTCGGCACTGCCCCCCGAGGGGGCGCTCAGGCTGCTTGGGGCGGCCCGGCGCTGCCTGACTCCATTGATGTTCGACGCCAACGAAAGCCTGGACTCGGCGCGGGTGCGCAATGTGCGCGATGCGCTGCGCGAAGACATCGGCTTGCGCGACTGGACGGCCGAGCTCGTGCCAGCCGACCAGCGCGTGGTGGCACGGGTGTTGGTGCGTGAAGAGGCGGTGCTCTGTGGTCGCGAATGGTTCGATGCCTGCGTACTCGCACTCGACCCTGGCGCACGCATCGACTGGCATGCGGCCGAGGGCACCTTGATGGCGCCCGACACCCTGGTGTGCCACATCGAATCAAACGCCCGTGCGCTGCTCTCGGCAGAGCGGCCTGCACTCAACTTTCTGCAACTGCTGTCGGGCACCGCAACGCTGACACGGCGCCACGTCGATGCGATTGCCGGGGTGTCCCCCAACCCGCACGGCTGCGTGATCCTCGACACCCGCAAGACGCTGCCCGGCCTGCGCCAGGCGCAGAAGTACGCGGTTCGCATCGGCGGCGGTCACAACCAGCGGATGGCGCTGTGGCACGGCATCCTGATCAAGGAAAACCACATCGCCGCAGCGGGCGGCATCACCGCCGTGCTGCACAACGCTCAGGCGCTGAACGCGGGCGTGGCCATCCAGATCGAGGTCGAATCGCTGGCCCAACTGGCCGAGGCGCTGGCCGCCGGTGCGGCGAGCGTGCTGCTCGACAACTTCGATCTGGCCGGCATGCGAGAGGCGGTTGTGCTGAATGCCGGGCGTGCGTTGCTGGAGGTCTCCGGTGGCGTGCGCCTTGAACAGGTGCGCGCGATCGCGGCGACGGGCATCGACCGAATCTCGATCGGCCGTCTGACCAAGGACGTCCAGGCCACCGACTATTCGATGCGGGTGCTGAACGCGCTCTGAGGCGCGCATCTGGGCCGCACTTCCGGTGCTATTCCGGGGCTCGCCCGACGAAGGCAGCCGGACACTCTGGCCATAGCTCCACGGGGGAGCGGAGGCCGCCATGAGCAGCGTTTTCGACACGATCCACAACCATCACGAGCGTGCGGTGTTCGACGCCGTCCAGGCAGCAGCATCCCGCTTTGCGCACCTGAGCGACCCGCACATCCAGGCCGACGTGGCCTGCGTCGCGCTGAACCGACTGCCGCCGCGCTACATCCGCCACGACGTGGATTTCTCGTTCTACCTCACGGAGCGCGAGCGCAATGAAAACGAGGTGGCCATCAACGAAGCCGTCGATTTCGCCTTCCAGTTTGTGCAGGCCAAGGTGGCCATGCGCGCACGGCGCTGACCGATGCGCCTACACGCTGATGCCGCGGGTCTTCGGCTTCTTGCCGGCGACTGCAGTGCGCATCAGCACCGTCGGAAAACTCACGGGCAAGGCGTAGGGAAAATCGCGGCTGTAGTGCAGCCCACGGCTCTCGTGGCGCATCAGCGCCGAGCGGACGATCAACTCGGCGCAATCGACCAGATTACGCAACTCCAGCAGGTCGCGGTTGACACGGAAGCTGCCGTAGTAGTCATCGATCTCGCTGCGCAGCAGCTTGATGCGGTCCAGCGCCCGCTGCAGCCGCTTGGTGGTGCGCACGATGCCGACGTAGTTCCACATCAGCAGCCGCAGTTCGTCCCAGTTGTGGGCGATGACCACCTGCTCATCGGCATTTTCGACCTGGCTCTCGTCCCACACCGGAAGCTGCGGTTCGCTGCGTTCGGGCTGTTCCTCGATGTCCAGCGCACAGGTGCGTCCCAGCACCACGCATTCCAGCAGCGAGTTGCTGGCCAGCCGGTTGGCGCCATGCAGGCCGGTGTAGGTGGTTTCGCCCACCGCGTACAAGCCCGGCAGGTCGGTGCGACCGTGCAGGTCAGTGACCACACCACCGCAGGTGTAGTGCGCCGCCGGCACCACCGGAATCGGCTGCCGGGCAATATCGATGCCCAGAGCCAGGCAACGTGTGTGGATGGTCGGGAAGTGTTCCTTTAGATAAGCCTCGCCAAGATGTGTCGCATCAAGCCACACATGGTCGAGACCATGCCGCTTCATCTCGAAGTCGATCGCACGGGCGACGATGTCGCGCGGCGCCAGTTCCATGCGCTCGTCATGCGCCGCCATGAAGCGCTTGCCGCCGGGATCGCCTGGCCCGAGGCTCGGCAGCTTCAGCTGTGCGCCCTCGCCGCGCAGCGCCTCGGTGATCAGGAAGCTGCGCTCCTGCGGGTGGTAGAGGCAAGTCGGATGGAACTGGATGAACTCCATGTTGCCGACGCGGCAGCCGGCGCGCCAGGCCATCGCGATGCCATCGCCGGTCGCAGTGTCCGGGTTGCTGGTGTAGCGGTACACCTTGCCGACGCCGCCGGTGGCCAGCACCACTGCGCGCGCCGGCAGCGTCTCGACGCGCTGGCTGTCGATGTCGAGCGCATAGACGCCGTAGCAGCGCGGTGGCTCATCGCGCTTGAGTTGTCGCGAGGTGATCACGTCGACCGCCATCCAGCGTTCACGCATGTCGATGTTCGGGTGGCGCTTGACCTCATCGAGCAGCACGTCGTGGATCGCCTTGCCGGTCGCATCGGCCGCATGCGCGATGCGGCGCACGGCATGGCCGCCTTCGCGTGTCAGATGCAGGCCCAGCGGGCCATCGGGGTCGGCCGAGAACGGTACACCGCGCGTCACCAGCCAGGCAATGGCCTCGGCGCTGTGCTGGGCAATGAAACGAGCGGTGTGCTCGTCGACCAGCCCGGCGCCCGCATCCTGGGTGTCGCGCACATGGGAATCTATGCTGTCGTCATCGCCCAGCACGCCGACGATGCCGCCCTGCGCCCAAGCCGTCGCCGACTCATCGAGATTGCGCTTGGCCAGCACGATGACCGGATGCTCGGCCGCCAGATGCAGCGCCACCGTCAGGCCGGCGAGCCCCGCGCCGATGATGACGACCGGCAGCGCTTCCCTCACCGAATCAGACGGCGCCATGGCAGAGGACGCGCAGGCGCCGACAGTTCGGATGACAAGTCAAAGACATCGACTGATTCTATCGACGCACTCACCGCAAGCCGCTCTGGCGGCCCGCATCGCATCGAGGGGATGGCTTCCGCGGCGCGGCTGTGCCAGGATCAGCAGGTGCGTGTCTTGCGGCCGATGCCGCAGTACTCCCGTCACGCGCCTCACTTACCCATCGACTTTGCGACGAGGGCCTCATGAGCATCTACAGCAGCCGCACCGGCAACCCGTACCCCGACCACCGCGAAACGGCACCGATGGAGCACGACGGCTGGGAATCTACACGCGCTCAGACCGCGCTGGCGACCCAGGTCATGAACCGCGAGGAGCTGGAACGCAGCGCCGCACAGCAGGACATCGGCCGCGCCGTCGACGAGCATGTGCGCGAGTTGTTTGTCTCCTGCGCACCCGGCGAGGCGCTGCAACAGCAGTTCGAGCACCTGCGGCCGGAATTCATCGCGGTCCATGACCTGGGCACGCGCTCGTCGCGGCAGTTGCTGCGCGGCATCGCTGCCGCCTGCAGCCGGCCCATGCACAAGCTGATGCTGCGCCGGCAAGGCCACGGCACACCGCTGGCAGCAATCGACTACGTCGATGTGCCGATTACCGCGCAGCAGGTGCTGCGGCTTTATTCCACTGACGTGGCCGACACCAACGACGCGGCCGCCGCCCACGGCGTGGCGCGCACGTTGCTCGCGTTCAGCCAGCTTGGCGTGATGATGGTCGGCTCGCTGCCTGCCGCGACACTGAACACCACGCTGCGGCCGTGGCATGAAGAGGTGATTCGCAGCCCGTGGCACAACCGCCAGCTGCTGCTGCTGCCACTGACCAACAACGCCACACTGGTGACTCAAGGGCAGGAGATGGTGCGCGGCACCGCCATCACGCTGCGCACGACACCCGTGGTCACCCGGCCAGCTGACGCCTGGAACTTCATCAACGGCACCTGGAACCGCATGCGCGGCACGGTCGCCGCGCCCGCACGCTCACCCGCGGCCGCGCCCGCACCGGCCCGGGCGCCGGCCGCACAGGACACCCTGCCGATGGGCCTCGACAGCACCGCCTTCGCCCCCACCAACATGTTGCCGCTGCGGCCCATGCCCGACGTGTCGGCCAAGCCCGAACCACTGCACGACGAGGTGCTCGATGTTTATGTCCACCAGATCTGCGAACTGAATGGCGTGGTCGGTTGCTGCGTATTCGACATCGGCTCCGGTCTGCCGGTCGCCAGTTCGGGCTCCGGGGCGCCGCCGGCGGAACTGGCACGCCACGGCCGCACGCTGCTGTCCGCAATGGGCAGCAGCAGCCGGGCTCTCGGCCTCGGGCACACGCTGCCCGATGCCGCGATCACCCTGGGCTCGCACCACCTGCTGCTGCGCTCGGTGGACAAGCACAGCGGCATGGCGCTGATCACCGTGCTCGATCGGACCAACGCCAACCTCACGCTCGCCCGGCTGCAGATCGAGCGGCTCGATCCTTTGCTGGACCGCTGAGCAGCCTTCGGAGAGAACGGCGAAGATTTCGTCGCGAGCGGGCCGAAGTGAGGCCGAGGAGCGGAGCCGTACAAGCGTACGGTGAGCACCGGAAGCATCAGATCGGCCTGCGCAGCAGAAAGATTCCCCCTTCTCAATGCACGACGCGGTCGAAGACGAATTCCCCGTCTTCGACACCGACCGGAATCACATCCTTCGGGCCGAACTTGCCTTCTAGGATCAGCTTCGCGACCGGGTTCTCGATGCGCTGCTGGATCGCACGCTTCAACGGCCGCGCGCCAAACACCGGATCGAAGCCGGCTTTCGCCAGATCGGCCAGCGCCTGCGCTGACACATCGAGCTTCATGTCCATCTTCTCGAGCCGAGCCTCCAGCACCTTCAGCTGGATCTTCGCGATCGCGGCGATGTTGCTGTGGTCGAGCGCGTGGAACACCACGACCTCGTCGATGCGGTTCAGGAATTCCGGACGGAAATGTTGCTTCACCTCGACCCACACTGCGTCGCGGATGTCTTCGCTCGGCTGCCCGGCCATCTGCATGATCTGGTGTGAGCCCAGGTTGCTGGTCATCACGATCACGCAGTTCTTGAAGTCCACGGTGCGGCCCTGGCCATCGGTCAGCCGGCCATCGTCGAGCACCTGCAGCAGCACGTTGAACACGTCCGGGTGCGCCTTCTCCACTTCGTCAAGCAGCAGCACGCAATACGGGTTGCGGCGAACCGCTTCGGTCAGGTAGCCACCTTCGTCGTAGCCCACATAGCCGGGTGGCGCGCCGATCAGGCGGCTGACCGAATGCTTCTCCATGTACTCGCTCATGTCGATGCGGATCAGGTGCTCTTCGCTGTCGAACAGGAAGCCCGCCAGCGCCTTGCACAGCTCGGTCTTGCCGACACCGGTCGGGCCCAGGAACAGGAACGAGCCAGTCGGCCGGTTCGGATCAGACAGGCCCGAACGTGAGCGGCGGATCGCATTCGCGACCGCGGTGATGGCTTCGTCCTGGCCGATGACGCGCTCGTGGAGGCGATTCTCCATCTGCAGCAGCTTCTCGCGCTCACCCTGCATCAGCTTGGCGACAGGGATGCCCGTGGCACGAGCGACCACCTCGGCAATTTCCTCGGCACCGACCAGCGTGCGCAACAGCTGCGGCTTGCCGCCTGCCTTGCCCGCCTTGTTCTTGCCCTGCTCCTTCGACTGCGCGTCGGCGAGCTTCTTCTCCAGCTCAGGCAGCCGGCCGTATTGCAATTCGGCAACCTTGTTGAAGTCGCCCTTGCGCTTCCAGTCCTCGATCTGGAAACGGATGCGGTCGATCTCTTCCTTGATGTGCGCCGAGCCCTGCGCTGCGGCCTTCTCGGACTTCCAGATCTCGTCCAGGTCGGCAGCTTCGCGCTGCAGCTTGGTGATCTCTTCCTCGATCAGCGCGAACCGCTTCTGCGAGGCCTCGTCCTTCTCGCATCGCACCGCTTCACGCTCGATCTGCAGCTGGATCAGCCGGCGGTCGAGCTTGTCCATCACCTCGGGCTTCGAATCGATCTCGATCTTCACCTTGGCCGCGGCCTCGTCGATCAGGTCGATCGCCTTGTCGGGCAGGAAACGGTCGGTGATGTAGCGGTGACTGAGCTCGGCCGCGGCGACGATCGCCGGGTCAGTGATTTCGACACCATGGTGCACCTCGTACTTTTCCTGCAGGCCGCGCAGGATCGCGATGGTGGCTTCCACCGTCGGTTCACCCACCAAGATCTTTTGAAAACGCCTCTCGAGCGCCGCATCCTTCTCGACGTACTTGCGGTACTCGTTCAGCGTGGTCGCGCCGATGCAATGCAACTCGCCGCGGGCCAGTGCGGGCTTCAGCATGTTGCCGGCGTCCATGGCACCTTCGGACTTGCCGGCACCGACCATCGTGTGGATCTCGTCGATGAAGACGATGGTCTGGCCCTCGTCCTGAGCCACTTCCTTCAAGACGCTTTTCAGCCGCTCCTCGAACTCGCCGCGGTACTTGGCGCCGGCCAGCAGCAAGGCCATGTCGAGCACCAGCACCCGCTTGTTCTTCAGCGATTCGGGCACTTCGCCGGCAACGATGCGCTGCGCCAAGCCTTCGACGATCGCCGTCTTGCCCACGCCCGGCTCGCCGATCAGCACCGGGTTGTTCTTGGTGCGCCGCTGGAGCACCTGGATCGCGCGTCGGATTTCGTCATCGCGGCCGATCACGGGGTCAAGCTTGCCCAGGCGGGCGCGCTCGGTCAGATCGAGCGTGTACTTCTTCAGCGCCTCGCGCTGACCCTCGCCTTCGGCGCTGTCCATCTTCTGGCCGCCGCGCACCGCCTCGATCGCGGCTTCCAGCGCCTTGCGGGTGACACCGTGTTCCTTCAGCAGCGGACCGATGGGGCTCTTGCTGTCGGCTGCGGCCAGCAGGAACATCTCGCTGGCGATGAACTGGTCGCCACGCTTGGTGGCCTCCTTCTCGGCTGCCTGGAGCAGGCCGACCAGCTCACGACCGGGCTGCACCTGCTCGCCGCCTTGCACCTGCGGCAGCTTGTCCAGGGCCCCATCGAGCGTGGATTGCAGCTTCGCGGTATTGACTCCGGCGCGCGACAGCAAGGCCTTGGGCCCGTCGGCCTGCGAGAGCATGGCGGTGAGCAGGTGCGCCGGCTCCACGTAGGGGTTGTCGCGGCCGTTGGCCAAGCTCTGCGCGTCGGAAAGCGCTTCCTGGAAAGTGGTGGTGAATTTGTCGAGACGCATTGGAAATGTCCTCCTATTCCCTCGGAGTTGAGGGGATAACGGCCCATTTCAAGGCGTGGAGCAAGACGGGACTTGATCGGGATCAAGCCAGCCCGGTTCTGCGAGCCTGGCAGACACCCCGCAGGACAGGCGCGCTCAGGCCAGAAGCGCCTTCATCAGACGAAAACCGATCGCACAGCACGCCAGCGCGCCCAGCAGGTGCGCCGCACTGTGGGCCAGGGCCCAGCCCACGTCGCCGCGCTGCAGCAGCGTCAGCGATTCACCGGTGAACGCTGAAAAGGTGGTCAGACCACCCAGGAAACCGGTCACCAGCAGCAGCCGCAGCACCTCGTTCGGAGAGCGCGCAAACCACGCAAGCGCCATGCCGATCAACAGTCCACCGACGCAGTTGACCACCAGCGTACCCAGCGGAAAGCCAGCCCAGCGGGCGTTCAACCAGAGCTGCGCCAGCCAGCGCAAGACGCCGCCCACGGCCGAGCCGAGCGCGACAGCAAGGAGTTGGGCCCACGGAGATGCGGCATTCATACCGCGCGCTCCAGGACCGCCCCGGCGGGAGAAAGCCCCCACCGCGCCATCGCCTGCTCGTCGCTGACCCGCGCGTCGACCCAGCGCGCGCCGTCAGGCGTGGTTTCCTTTTTCCAGAACGGTGCCTGCGTCTTCAGGTAGTCCATCAGGAATTCGCAAGCCTGGAACGCCATGCCACGGTGCGCAGAAGTCACCGCCACCAGCACGATCTGATCTTGCGGCTTCAGCAGGCCCACCCGGTGGATCACGCGCACGCCGCGAATATCGAAGCGCTGGCGGGCGGCATCGATCATCGCGTCGATCGACTTCTCGGTCATGCCGGGGTAGTGCTCCAGTTCCATCGCACTGACGCCCGAACCATCATTGCGGTCGCGCACACAGCCGACGAAGCTGGCGACCGCACCGACGCCAGGATCCCCAGCACGCAAGGCGGCAATCTCGGTGCTGAGGTCGAAATCGGCGGTCTGAATGCTGACGGTCATGGCGATCAGCCGCCAGTCACTGGAGGGAAAAACGCCATCTCGGCATCGCCTGTGACCACGGCTGACTCATCGCACAGCGTCTGGTTCAGCGCACAACGCAGCGACCTACCGCGCGCGAGCGCCCTCGCGTGTGCATCACTGGAATCGATCAGCTGGTCTCGAACCTCGCCGACCGTAGCACCAGCGGCCACCTCGATCGCCTCTCCTGCCCCCAGCGCCTCGCGGATCGATGCGAAATAGCGCACCTGGATCTTCACGAGAGCAGTTCCGAGAACGGCAGGTAGTGAACGGTGTCCCCCGCGTGAATGATCTGCCCCGGCGGGTTGTCGACGACGCCGTCACCCCAGACTGCCGAGGTCAGCACGCCAGAGCCCTGGCTGGGGAACAGGTCGAGGCCGCCGCTGGCGTTGCGGCGCACGCGCAGGAACTCGCGGCGCTTGTCGGCGCGCGGCCAGTCGAAATCGGCGCGCATCGGCGTGGGGCGCAGTGGCCAATCGGCCACGCCCTGCAGATGCAAAAGCACCGGCCGCACGACCAGGAAGAAGGTGACGAAGCTCGACACCGGATTGCCGGGGAGACCGATGAAGTACGCGGGGTCTCGTTCGGGCACTTCCACGCCGCGCCGCACGATGCCGAACGCGAGCGGCTTGCCGGGCTTGATCGCCATCTGCCAGAGGTCAAGCCGCCCTTCGGCGTCGACGGCAGGCTTGATGTGGTCTTCCTCGCCGACCGACACGCCACCACTCGTGACAATCAGGTCGTGGTCCTGCGCGGCACGGCGCAGGGCCTCGCGGGTGGCGTCGAGCCGGTCGGGCACGTTGCCGAGGTCGGTGCACTCGCAGCCCAGCGCCTGGATCATCGCGCGCAGGGTGTAGCGGTTCGAGTTGTAGATGGCGCCCGGCTTCATCTGCTCGGGCGCCACGTCGCCTGGCATGACCAGTTCGTCTCCGGTGGAGAACAGCGCAACGCGCGGCCGCCGCGCCACGAACAGCTTTGCCGCACCAGCGGACGTGGCCAGGCCCAACGCCTGTGGCGTGAGCCGCGTGCCGGCGGGCAGCACGACCGAGCCGGCGCGCACGTCTTCGCCGCGGCGGCGGATCGCTTGACCGTTCTGCGGCACGGTGTCGATGCGGACAGCGCCGCCCGCCGTAGCGTCACTCACAGCGGTGCACTGCTCCTGCATCACCACCGCGTCAGCCCCCGACGGCACCTGAGCACCGGTGAAGATGCGCGCTGCCGTGCCGGGCAGCAACGGCTCGCCGACCACGCCCGCCGGGATGCGCTGGCTCACTGGCAGCGTGGTACCCGCAGAAGGCACATCGGCGCAGCGCATGGCGTAGCCGTCCATCGCCGAGTTGTCGGCCGGCGGCACGTCCACCAAGGAGCGAACATCGGCCGCCAGCACGCGCCCGAGGGCGTCGAAGGTCGATACCTGTCGCGCCTGGGCAGCGTCGAACGGCCGCACCGCCTGCATCAGCCTCGCCAGCGCATCGTCCAGGCTCATCAGCGGCGGGCGCGCTGGTGTCTGCGTGGCAGGCGGCACGGACAACTGGCTCATGGTCCGTCAGACGTTGGCGCTGAGGTAGGTCTTCACCGCCTGGGTGTCCACCGGCATCACGACGAAGCGCTTGGGCAGGTCTTCGATGCCGCGCATGGCGACGGGGCGTTCGGGTTGAATTCCGATGGCCTCGACGATGGTCTCGGCAAACTTGACAGGCAAGGCCGTCTCGAGCACCAGCATCGGCACGCCGGCGTCGAGGTGCTCGCGCGCCACTTTCAGACCATCGGCGGTGTGGGTGTCGATGACCACACCAAAGCGTCGGTGGGTATCGCGGATCGTGGCCAGACGGTCGGCATGGGTGCTGGCGCCCGAGACGAAACCGAAGCTGGCGATGTGGGCGAACTCGTCGGCGCTGACGGTAAACGAGCCATGCTGCTCGACCTCGGTCTTGAACAACTGCCGCGTGCGCGCCGCATCGCGGCCCAGCAGATCGAATACGAAACGCTCGAAGTTGCTGGCCTTCGAGATGTCCATCGAGGGGCTCGAGGTCTCGTGCGTCTCGGCGCTGCCGCGCACCCGATAGGTGCCAGTGCGAAAGAACTCGTCAAGCACGTTGTTCTCGTTGGTTGCCAGCACCAGACGGCGGATCGGCAGCCCCATCATCCGCGCGACATGGCCGGCGCAGATGTTGCCGAAGTTCCCCGAGGGCACGGCGAAGCTCACCTGTTGCTGATTAGAAGTGGTGGCCTGGAGGTAGCCGGCGAAGTAATACACCACCTGTGCAAGCAGCCGGGCCCAGTTGATCGAGTTGACGGTGCCGATGCGGTGCTTGCGTTTGAACTCCAGGTCGTTCGACACCGCTTTCACGATGTCCTGGCAGTCGTCGAACACGCCGTCGACGGCGATGTTGTGGATGTTGGCATCCTGCAGGCTGAACATCTGCGCCTGCTGGAACCGGCTCATCCGGCCGTTCGGGCTCAGCATGAAGACATTGACACCTTGCTTGCCTCGCATCGCGTACTCGGCGGCACTGCCGGTGTCACCCGAGGTGGCGCCGAGGATGTTCAGCGTTTCGCCACGGCGCGCCAGTTCGTACTCGAACAGGTTGCCCAGCAGTTGCATCGCCATGTCCTTGAAGGCAAGCGTCGGGCCGTTGGAGAGCGCCTGCAGATACACATCGGTGCCGCTCTCCGCGTTCACAGCGCGGTCCAGCGCCTTGAGCGGCGTGATCTCGGCGGTGCCAAAGATGGCCGGCGTGTAGGTCTTGCGCACCAGCGTGCGCAGGTCGTCAGCCGGGATGTCGGTGATGTACAGCGACAGGATCTCGAACGCGAGGTCGGCGTAGTTCAGCCCGCGCCAGCGGGTGAGCGTGGCGTCATCGATCTTCGGGTAGGACTCGGGCAGGTACAGGCCGCCATCAGGCGCCAGGCCTTCGAGCAGGATGTCGGAAAAGCCTCGCGGTGTTCGGTCGCCTCGTGTGCTGAGGTAGTTCAACTGAGTTCTTCCTTGCGGATACGCACGATGGGGGCCAGCACCGTGGGCAGCGCCTGCATCTGCGCGATCGCGCGGTTCATCTCGCCTTCGACGGTGTCGTGCGTCAGGATGATCACATCGGTGCGGGCTTCGGTGTTCTCCACCGCACCACCGTCGTTCGGCCGCTGCAGCAGTGCGTCGATCGAGATGCGGTTCTCGGCCAGGATGCCGGCGATGCGGGCCAGTACGCCGGCTTCGTCGGTGACCTGCAGGCGCAGGTAACAGGCAGTGACGGTCGCATCCATCGGCAGGATCGGCGTCGCGCTCAGCGCATCGTGCTGGAAGGCGAGATGCGGCACGCGATGGTGAGGGTCGGCGGTGTGCAGACGTGTGATGTCGACCAGGTCGGCAATCACCGCCGAGGCGGTCGGCTCCGAGCCAGCGCCCTTGCCGTAGTACAGCGTGCTGCCCACGGCATCGCCGTGCACCACCACGGCGTTCATGGCGCCTTCTACATTCGCGATCAGTCGCTTGGCAGGCACCAGCGTCGGGTGCACGCGCAACTCGATACCAGCGCTAGTTCGTTTGGTGATGCCCAGCAGCTTGATGCGGTAGCCCAGGTGCTCGGCGTACGTGATGTCGGCCGCTTGCAGCCTGGAGATGCCTTCGACATGCGCGCTGTCGAACTGCACCGGGATGCCGAACGCGATCGCGCTCATCAGCGTCAGCTTGTGGGCCGCGTCGACGCCTTCAATGTCGAAGGTCGGGTCGGCTTCAGCGTAGCCGAGCTCCTGAGCCTGCTTCAGCACCACCCCGAAGTCCAGGCCCTTGGCGCGCATCTCCGACAGGATGAAATTGGTGGTGCCATTGATGATCCCGGCGATCCACTGGATGCGATTGGCGGTCAGCCCTTCGCGCAGCGCCTTGATGATCGGAATGCCACCCGCCACCGCCGCTTCGAAGGCGACGACCACACCCTTGTCGCGCGCCGCGGCAAAGATCTCGGTGCCATGCACCGCCAGCAAGGCCTTGTTGGCGGTGACCACATGCTTGCCCGCCGCGATGGCTTCGAGCACCAGCGCACGGGCAATGCCGTAGCCGCCGATCAGCTCGACCACGATGTCGATGTCGGGGTTCGCAATCACCTCACGTGCATCGGCCACCACGCGCGCACTGTCGCCGACCACCGCTTTCGCCCGCGCGGTGTCGAGGTCGGCGACCATCGTGATCTCGATGCCGCGGCCCGCACGGCGGGTGATCTCAGTCTGGTTGCGGCGCAGCACATTGAAGGTGCCGCTGCCCACGGTGCCGATGCCCAGAAGGCCAACTCGTATCGGTGTCATCTTGAATGCCCGTCGGGGCCGGTGCTTGTCGTGGAAAGAAGAAACGCTCTGGGCGGCCGCCGAACGGCCATCACAGCGTGTAGCGCTTGCGGTACTGATCGAGGAAGCGGGCGATGCGCCCGATGGCCTCGGTCAGGTCATCGGAATTCGGCAGGAACACCAAGCGGAAGTGATCCGGCGTTGGCCAGTTGAAGCCGGTGCCCTGCACGATCAGCACTTTCTCTGCAGCCAGCAGGTCATAGGCGAACTGCTGATCGTCAGTGATCGGATAAAGCTTCGGATCGAGCTTCGGGAACATGTACAGCGCAGCTTTCGGCTTGACGACGCTGACGCCCGGGATCTGGCTCAGCAGTTCATGGGCCAGATCGCGCTGGCGGCATAGCCGGCCCCCGGGTGCGACCAGATCCTTGATGCTCTGGTAGCCACCGAGCGCGGTCTGGATAGCCAACTGGCCTGGCGTGTTGGAGCACAGCCGCATCGACGCCAGCATGTTCAGGCCTTCGATGTAGTCGCGCGCATGTGCTTTCGCGCCCGAGACCACCATCCAGCCGGCGCGGTAGCCGCAGGAGCGATAGTTCTTGGACAGGCCGTTGTAGGTCACGAACAGCACATCGTCGGCCAGCGAGGCGATGCTGGTGTGCGTCTCACCGTCGTACAAGGTCTTGTCGTAGATCTCATCGGCGAAGACGATCAACTGGTGCTGGCGCGCCACCTCGACGATCTCGCGCAGCACGCTCTCCGGGTACAGCGCGCCGGTCGGGTTGTTCGGGTTGATGACGACGATGGCCTTGGTGTTGGGCGTGATCTTGCGACGGATGTCGGCGATGTCGGGGTACCAGCTGGATTGCTCATCGCAGAGGTAGTGCACCGGCGTGCCACCGGAAAGCGCGACCGATGCCGTCCACAGCGGGTAATCCGGTGCTGGCACCAGCACCTCGTCACCATCGTTGAGCAGGCCATTCATGCTCATCGTGATCAGCTCGGAAGCTCCATTGCCGAGGTACACGTCGTCGACGGTCACGCCCTGGATGCGCTTTTCCTGCGAGTAATGCACCACCGCCTTGCGTGGCGCAAACAGGCCCTTGCTGTCGGTGTAACCGGCGCTGTTCGGCAGGTTTCGGATCATGTCCTGCACGATCTCGTCAGGCGGCTCCAGCCCGAACACCGCCAGATTGCCGATGTTCAGCTTGATGATCTTTTGCCCGTCTTCCTCCATCTGCCGAGCCTTGTCGAGCACCGGACCACGGATGTCATAGCAGACGTTGGCGAGCTTGCTCGACTTGGCAACAGCTTTCAAAGCGGGCTCCAGCACCGCGCCGACGCGGCACGCAGCCTACAATTTTAGGCTAAGCGCCCACCTGACTGTTGCCTTGAAACTGCACGCCGAACGGATCGAAGGAACCAATGCCATCGCGCGCCACGGGCCCGATGGCGTGCTGGTCAATGGCGTGCAGCACACGCAGAGCGTGATCGTGCCGTGGACGGGCCCGGTCGCAGCGTGGCCGGTGTCGCGTTTCGAGGACCTGCAAGCTGACCACTTCAAGACCCTGCTCGAGCAGGCGCCAGAGTTGGTCATCTTCGGCAGCGGCATGCGATTGCGTTTCCCGGCTGCGAGCCTGCTGCGACCGCTGATCGAGCGGCGCATCGGCGTTGAAACCATGGACATTGCCGCCGCATGCCGCACCTACAACGTGCTGCTGTCCGAGGGGCGCACGGTGGTTGCGGCGCTGCTGTTCGAGCACTGAACCCCGAACTGGCGCGACACGCGTCCATGCTCTTCGCCAGAGCGCGAGCGGCCCCTATAATTGGGAGCTACGCGCAACGATGGCGCAACACTCCACCCTTCCCATGACGCCAGCCCTCAACAAACCCCTTCCGGACTTTGAAGCGCTCGCCACCAGCGGGGTGAAGTTCACCCCGCAGGCCTACGCCGGACGGACGGTGGTGTTGTACTTCTATCCGAAAGACAACACGCCGGGCTGCACCACTGAAGCGATGCAGTTCCGTGACTTTCACAAGGAATTCATAGACGCCGATGCGGTCGTGTTCGGCGTTTCACGCGACAACATGGCGTCGCACGAGAAATTCAAGCAAAACCTCGAACTTCCGTTCGACCTGATCGCTGACACCGAAGAGAAGCTGTGCCACATGTTCGGCGTAGTCAAAAACAAGATCATGTACGGCAAGAAGGTCAAGGGCATCGAGCGCAGTACCTTTCTGATCGATGGCGCCGGTGTGCTGCGCGGCGAATGGCGCGGCCTGAAGGTTGCCGGCCACGTCGAGGAAGTACTGGCCGCCGCTCAGGCGCTGAAAGAACAAGTCTGATCCACCACCCATTCCGACAAAAGCCGCACACCATCCTGTGCGGCTTTTTTGTTTTCCGATACGCTGTCGCCTAATTCCATCCGTCGCCGCCCCATGCCACTGCCCAAGCCGCCTGCCAAACGTGCCTCCTTGTTGTCCGTCACCGATTTCGAGTCCCAGGCTGCCGCCAAACCGACGAAGCGATCCCCGCGCACCAGTTCGGAAGCCGAGCCTGCGGCGCCTGCCGAGCTGAGTTTGTACGACCCGGTAGCGCTCTCGCCGACGCGCGCTTCCAGTCCCATCCCCGTTGCCGTCTCGGCGCCCGCCGCCAGCAAGCGTCAGGAACCAAAGCCGCGCACGGCGAAGCCGCGCGGCGCCGGTCCTGCCAAGCTGTTTGTGCTGGACACCAACGTGCTGATGCACGACCCGATGAGCCTGTTCCGCTTCGACGAGCACGACGTCTACCTGCCGATGATCACGCTCGAGGAACTCGACGATCACAAGAAGGGCATGACCGAGGTCGCCCGCAACGCCCGCCAGGTCAGCCGCGACCTCGACGCGCTGGCGGCGAACATGAGCTCGCGCAGGGCGCAGGGAGTGGCAGATGGATTGGGTGAAGGGCTGCCGCTGGCCCACACCGGGCACCGCGAAGCCGCCGGGAAACTGTTCTTCCAGACCCATCTGGTCAATGTCACATTGCCTGCCGGTCTACCTCAAGGCAAGGCCGACAACCAGATCCTCGGCGTGGTGCAGGCACTGCGCGACCAGCAACCGGGGCGCGAAGTCGTGCTGGTGTCGAAAGACATCAACATGCGCATCAAGGCACGTGCCCTCGGCCTGCCGGCAGAAGACTACTTCAACGACAAGACGCTGGAAGATGGCGACCTGCTGTACACCGGCGTGCTGCCACTGCCAGCCGACTTCTGGGACCGCCACGGCAAGACCATGGAAAGCTGGAACCAGGGCGGCTTCACCTACTACCGCATCAGTGGCCCGCTGGTGCCGACCCTGCTGATCAACCAGTTCGTCTACCTCGAAGCCCCGGGTGCCGCACCGCTGCACGCCAAGGTCACCGAGATCACCGGCAAGACCGCGGTGCTCCGTACGCTGCGCGAATACACCCATACCAAGAACGCGGTGTGGGGCGTGACCGCGCGCAACCGCGAGCAAAACTTCGCGCTGAACCTGCTGATGGATCCGGACTGCGACTTCATCACGCTGACCGGCACCGCCGGCACCGGCAAGACGCTGATGACCCTGGCTGCCGGCCTGTCGCAGGTGATGGACGACCGCCGCTATACCGAGATCATCGTCACCCGCGTCACAGTGCCAGTCGGCGAAGACATCGGCTTCCTGCCCGGCACAGAAGAAGAGAAGATGGGCCCCTGGATGGGCGCGCTCGACGACAACCTCGAAGTGCTGTCGAAGACCGACGGTGGCGCAGGTGAGTGGGGCCGCGCCGCGACCAATGACCTGGTGCGCAGCAAGATCAAGATCAAGAGCTTGAACTTCATGCGCGGACGCACCTTCCTGAACAAGTTCGTGCTGATCGACGAGGCGCAGAACCTGACGCCCAAGCAGATGAAGACGCTGATCACGCGCGCCGGCCCTGGCACGAAGATCGTCTGCCTGGGCAACCTTGCGCAGATCGACACACCGTACTTGACCGAAGGCAGTTCGGGTCTGACCTATGCCGTCGATCGCTTCAAGGGCTGGCCGCACAGCGGCCATGTGACGCTGGCGCGCGGCGAGCGTTCGCGGCTGGCGGACTTCGCCAGCGAGGTGCTCTGACGCCCCTCAGCCATCACAACTCCGCATCGTGCGGGCGCCAGTAGCTGGCGAAGCGTGGCACGCCTGAAGGCGTCATGCCTCGGTGGGTGTAGACGATCCAGCTGCCCACCGGTGGCGGATCTCGACGTTGTGCGTCAGTGAAGCCAGTACCGATGCGGAATTCGATGCCACCAGCGTTGCGCACCCGCACGGCACCCATCATGTCGGCGAGGCGTCCCCGGCCCGGTTCATGCGCCAACACCTGTGCTTCGGCGTCGTGCAGCGGCTTAAGCTTCCAAAGAGCTCTGCTTCGCCCCGGTGACCAGGGCGCATCCGCGCGATGCAGCACAAGACCCTCGCCGCCGCCGCGGACCACGCTGGCGAGTCGCTCTTGTAGCGCGGTTCGATCTGGGATCTGAGTTTGTTCGACGGCTGCCCAGACCGTGGAGCGCGACGCGGCCCCGGCCAGTGCAGCGATGCGTGCAGTGCGGGTGGCAAAGTCACCGGTTTCGCCGGGCAGATCGAAAACCATCAACCGCAGCGCCCGCCAACTGGCATCGTCCGGTGTAACCCTTCTTACCGTGCCGGAGGCGACGTCGAAGCTTTCGCGTCCGCCCCACAGTTCACCGTCCATCGCGACCGGCGGCAAGGCCGCAGTGAACCACTCGGGCGCGCGGACGATTCGGCCGCTGCGAAAGCGCAGCCGGCTGCCGTCCCAGAATGCCCGCACGCCATCGAGCTTTTCACTGACGAGGTAGCCACTGGGATCGATGTCAGGGCGTGCTTCCGACAGCAATGCCAATCGGGGAACTTCAGGCGCCGAGTCAGTGCGGGTCTTGGCACGAACATGTGTGGCCGGCCACGCCACGGCCAGAACGGCCAGCGCCTGCCGGCGAGTGCAAGGGATGTCGAATGCGGTCATGGCGTCGTCTCCATAGTGGTGAAGCCGCCAGTCTGTCCATCGCCTGCGGATCCGCCCATCCCCCCGAGCGCGGACAGCCATTCGGGGGACGGCGATGCTGCCGTGTCTGCCGCTCAGTGCGGTTCAGTCAAGCAAGGTGTCCCTGATCTGCTGCAGCGAACCCGGATCGTCGATCGTCGTCAGGTCGCCCGGGTCGCGCTGCTCGCACACTGCCTGGATCGCACGGCGCAGCAGCTTGCCCGAACGGGTCTTGGGCAAGGCAGTGACGAAGCGCACGCGGGCCGGTCGGGCGAGCGCCCCGAGTTGCGTGTCGACGACCTTCATGACCTCGGCTTCGAGCGAGGCCGCGTCGGCATGCGTCGCCGCCTTTGAGGCATCCTTCAGCACGACAAAAGCCATCGCCACCTGCCCCTTCAGCGCATCGGCGACACCGACCACCGCAACCTCAGCCACCGCCGGGTGGCTGGAAATGCTCTCCTCGATTTCGCGCGTGCCCAGCCGGTGGCCGGCGACATTGATCACGTCGTCGGTGCGGCCAAGGATGAAGTAGTAGCCATCGGCGTCGCGCACGCCCCAGTCAAAGGTGCTGTAGACCAGCTTGCCCGGCGCACCGCTCCAATAGGTTTTGACGAAGCGCTCGTCGTCGCGCCAGATGGTCTGCATGCAGCCCGGCGGCAGCGGCCCGTCGATGACCAGCACGCCCTTCTGATTCGGCTCGGTCAGCTCCAGGCCGGTCAGCTCGTCCATCACCTTGACGGCATAGCCGTACATCGCAAATCCCGGGCTGCCCAGCTTCGATGGCGCGGGTTCGACGCCGTGCGCAATGGTCAGGATCGGCCAGCCGGTTTCGGTCTGCCAGTAGTTGTCGATGACGGGTTTGCCCAGCGCTTGTGAGATCCACGCCGCGGTCGGCTCGTCCAGCGGCTCGCCGGCGAGGAACAGGGCGCGCAACGACGACAGGTCGTACTGCGACAGGTACTTCGGGTCGGCCTTCTTCAGCACCCGGATCGCGGTCGGCGAGCTGAACATGACCGAGACGCGGTACTTCTCGACCAGGCTCCACCAAATGCCCGCGTCCGGCCGTGTCGGCAGGCCCTCATACAGGATGGTGGCCATGCCGTTGATCAATGGCGCATAGACGATGTAGCTGTGGCCGACGACCCAGCCGATGTCGCTGCCGCTGAAGAAGGTCTCGCCGGGATAGGCGCAGTAGATGTGCTTCATGCTCGCCGCCATGGCCACCGCATAGCCGCCGGTATCGCGTTGCACGCCCTTCGGTTTGCCGGTGGTGCCGCTGGTGTACAGCGTGTAGCTGGGGTGGGTGGAATCGACCCAGGTGCAGGGCACGACAGCCGCGATGTGCTCCTCACGGAGCGCTTCGTAGGAGACATCACGCCCAGGGAAGAATTCCATCGGGCTCAGACCGCGATCGATCAGCAGCACCTTCTGCGGTTGGTGTGTGGCCAGCCTGATCGCTTCGTCCAGCAGCGGCTTGTAGGGCAGTACCTTGCCCGAGCGGCTGCCCGCGTCGGCGCTCACGATCACGGTCGGCTGCGCGTCGTCGATGCGGCTCGCGAGACTGCCGCTGGCGAAGCCACCGAACACCACAGAGTGGATGGCGCCGATGCGCACGCAGGCCAGCATCGCGAACACCGCCTGCGCCACCATCGGCATGTAGATCAGCACCCGGTCGCCTTGCTGCACACCCAGCGACAGCAGGATCGCCGCCATCCGCTGAACCTCGCTGTGCAGTTCGCGGTAGCTGTAACTGCGCTCGGTATTCGTCTCGGTGGACACGCAGATCAGCGCCGCCTGATCGCCCCGCGCCGCCAGATGGCGATCGACAGCGTTGTGGCAAAGATTGGTCTGACCGCCGACGAACCAGCGTGCGAACGGCGGGTTGCTGTAGTCACAGACTTGATCGAACGGCCGGTGCCAGTCGATCAGCTCGGCCTGCTCGGCCCAGAAAGCGTCGCGATCGGTCAACGAGCGCTGGTGGAAATCGGCGTAGCGGGTCATGTGGTTGCCTCCGATGGGTGTCCGGTGGGTCGGGCCCGGCTTTTCGGCCAGGCGCCTGATGAAGGCTCAGGCGATGTTGACCACCAACCGGCCGCGCAACTTGCCGTCGATCAAGTTTGCAGCACGGTCGACGCAATCGTCGAGCGTGATGTCCTCGACCATCGATTCCAGCAGGCTCAGGTCGATGTCGCGCGCCAGCCGGTCCCAGGCCTGCTCGCGCAGCGCCAGCGGCACCACGACGCTCTCGACCCCCGCCAGCGTCACGCCGCGAAGGATGAACGGCATCACCGTGCCCGGCAGGTCCGCGCCCTGCGCCAGGCCGCAGGCGGCAACCACGCCGTTGTAGCGGGTCTGTGCCAGGGCATTGGCCAGCGTGTGGCTGCCCACCGCATCGACCACTGCGGCCCAGCGCTCCTTCTGCAGGGGCTTGCCAGTAGAGGACAACTCCGCGCGGTCGATGACCGTGGTCGCGCCCAGCTTTTTCAAATAGTCCGCCTCGGCCGCCTTGCCGGTCGCGGCGGTCACGGTGTGGCCTGCTTTGGCCAGCAGCATCGTCGCGACACTGCCAACGCCGCCGGTGGCGCCAGTCACCAGCACCTCGCCGTCACCCGGCTTCACACCGTGGCGCTCAAGCGCGAGCACACACAGCATTGCTGTGTAGCCGGCAGTGCCAAGGGCCATGGCCTGTCGCGGCGTGAAGGCCTCGGGCAGACGGACCAGCCAGTCACCTTTCAGACCAGCACGTTCGGCCAGACAGCCCCAGCGCGTTTCGCCCAGGCCCCAGCCGTTATGGATGAAGCGATCCCCGGGCTTCCATTGCGGATGGCTGCTTTCCAGCACCGTGCCCGCACCATCGATACCGGCGACCATCGGCCAGCTGCGCACCACCGGCCCGCGCTGGGTGATCGCCAGGCCATCCTTGTAGTTCAGCGTCGAATGGGAGACGGCGGCCAGCACATCGCTTGCGGGCAACCGTGCCTCATCAAGCAATTGGATCGATGCATTGAATCCTGCATCGGACTTCTCGAGCAGCAGCGCTTTGAACATGGGCATTCCTTGTCGTTACGGGTCGTCCCTCGGTGGACCGCGAGCATCGCGCACCTGGCTGTCAGGTGTCTGACAGGGCCTGATCCGCCCGACAGGCGCCCATTTGACGCCTCCCGATGCGTCACCTATCCTGCGCCGCATGCCAAAAGTGCCCCCCGCGCCCGCCACGACCCCACACGGAGTGCGGGTTTGGTTCCGGGGGCTGCTGGTGACGGGCCTCGCCGCGGCCGCCCTCTGCGGGCAGCCGGTGGCGCTGGCGGCCCCCGAAGTCTCACCCGATGCTTCGCCCAGCAGCGCGCCCGATGCCGTGACACGGCTGCTCATCGAACGCGGACTGCTGCCTGCCGACGTCACCAACGTGGTACCCGCTGTGAGCAACGTCGAGCCCACAGTGGCGCAGAAGGTGCGCGACGGTGCCTCCGACATGGTGTTGACTGCGATGAACTTCCTGGGCGTGCCCTACCGGCGGGGGGGGTCGACTGAAGCCACCGGTTTCGATTGCAGCGGCTTCACCCGGCACATCTTCGAAATGAGCCTCGGCCTGGTGCTGCCTCGCCGTGCCGACGAACAGGCCAACGCTTCCGGCCTGATGAAGGTTGGGCGTGAAGATCTGCGCCCGGGTGATCTGGTGTTCTTCAACACGATGCGGCGTACCTTCTCGCACGTGGGCATCTACGTCGGCGATGGCAAGTTCATCCACTCGCCTGCCGCCGGCGGCGCGGTGCGCGTCGAAGACATGCGCTATGCCTACTGGAGCCAGCGCTTCAACGGTGCGCGGCGCGCCGGACCCACGATCGAGCTGGTGCCCAAGGCCGAGGCGCAGACCGGCGTCAGCGCTCGCTGAGCACCCCCGGCCGCCCCGAGCGGCCAGCGTTCACAATTCGACAATGGTTGACAAAGTGATCCCGCTGGCCGATCACCGCTACGCGTCGGCGGTGCCGGTCATTCCGGCCAGCCTCACTGCCCCGACTGGATCGCTCAGTGACATGTTGGCGCGGCCCTTGCGCGACCTGCGAATTTCAGTCACCGACCGCTGCAATTTCCGCTGCAGCTACTGCATGCCGAAAGCGGTGTTCACGCCGCAGTACGAATTCCTGCCGCACAGCTCGCTGCTGAGCTTCGAGGAAATCACCCGGCTGGCGCGGCTGTTCGTGGCGCATGGCGTGCACAAGATCCGACTCACTGGCGGCGAGCCGCTGCTGCGCAAGGGAATCGACCAGTTGGTGCGCCAGCTCAGTGAGTTACGCACGCCCGAGGGTCAGGCGGTTGATCTGACGCTGACAACCAACGCCTCGCTGCTGGCGAAAAAGGCTCAACTCCTGCGCGATGCGGGCCTGCAGCGCATCACCGTCAGCCTCGACGCGCTCGACGACGCGGTGTTCCGACGCATGAATGACGCGGACTTTCCGGTGGCCGACGTACTTGAAGGCATAGAGGCCGCCGAACGCGCAGGCCTCGGGCCGATCAAGGTCAACATGGTCGTCAAGCGCGGCACCAACGACCACGAGATCCTGCCGATGGCGGCGCATTTCAGAAACACGAAAGTGGCCCTGCGCTTCATCGAGTACATGGACGTCGGCGCCACCAACGGCTGGCGCATGGACGAGGTGCTGCCGTCGGCCGACGTGATCGCGCGGATCAACGCGGTGCATCCGCTGGAACCCATGGAAGCGAGCGAGCTCGGCGAGACCGCACGACGCTGGCGGTACCGCGACGGCGGTGGCGAGATCGGCGTGATTTCGAGCGTCACCCAGGCCTTCTGCCGCGACTGCAACCGCGCGCGGCTATCCACCGAAGGCAAGCTGTTCCTGTGCCTGTTCGCCACCCACGGCCACGATCTGCGTGCACTGCTGCGCAGTGGGGCGAGCGATCTGGAGATCGCCAGCGCGATCGGCCTGGTGTGGCAGCGGCGCGGAGATCGGTATTCGGATTTGCGGGCGACGGGCGGGGAAACTGCGCTCGATGGTGGCGCACCGAGGCGAGTCGAGATGCATTACATCGGAGGGTGAGCAGGCATGGCCTCTCGACTCACGGTGACCACGGCCTTTTCATCGAGGCCCTTGCACCATCACGCCATCGCCGATGAGGCCCACTGAACATATCAGCGGTCTGGTCCTGGCCGGCGGACGCGGCAGCCGGATGGGCGGGGTCGACAAAGGTTTGCAGCGCCACCTCGGCGCCCCGCTCGCGCTGCATGCGATTCAGCGGCTGTTGCCGCAGGTCGGCACGGTGATGGTCAGCGCCAACCGCCACCTTGACACCTACGCGTCTTTCGGCGTTCCGGTATGGCCCGATGCGATGGAAGATCACCCTGGGCCGCTCGCAGGCTTTCTGGCGGGACTGGAGCACTGCAGGACGCCCTACCTGGTGACGGTCCCTTGCGACACACCGAACTTTCCGACCGACCTAGTCGCGAGGCTCGCGGTGGAGTTGATGGCGAATGACGCGCAGATGGCGATTGCAGCCACCCGCGAGTCCGAAGGCCTGCAGGTACAGCCTGTCTTCTGCCTGATGGCCTCCGGCTTGAAGGACAGCTTGATGGAATTCATTCACAGCGGCCAACGCAAGGTGGAACTCTGGACCACCCAGCACCGCCGCGCCACCGTGGTGTTCGATGACAAATCCGCATTCACCAACGCCAACACAGCGCAAGAGCTGCAACAGTTGCAGGCGCCCGCGAAGCCACCGGGCGCGATGGCTGCCGTCGATCGGGCCGATGCACACCCGGTCGACGGCCTCGGCTGACAGAGGTCAGCCCTTCGCCAACCGTTGCCAGGTCTCGACGACGGTATCGGGGTTCAGTGAGATCGACACGATGCCCTCGGCAGCCAGCCAGTCGGCAAAGTCGGGGTGATCGCTCGGGCCCTGGCCGCAGATGCCGACGTACTTGCCCACCGCGCGGCAGGCCGCGATGGCACGCGAAATCATCGCCTTGACGGCCGGATCGCGCTCGTCGAAGTCGCGTGCCAGCAGTTCCATGCCGGAATCGCGGTCCAGACCCAGTGTCAGCTGCGTCAGATCGTTCGAGCCGATCGACATGCCATCGAAGTACTCGAGGAACTGCTCGGCAAGGATCGCATTGCTCGGGATTTCGCACATCATGATCACGCGCAGGCCGTCGGTGCCGCCGAGTGCCGCGCGCTTCAGGCCGCGCTCGGCCAGCATCTCGGTGACGCGCTTGGCCTGACCCAGCGTGCGCACGAACGGGATCATGATCTCGACGTTGCTCAGCCCCATGTCGTTGCGCACGCGCTTGAGCGCCTCGCACTCCATCGCGAAGGCCTCGCCGAACTCCTCGCTGACGTAGCGCGACGCGCCGCGGAAACCGAGCATCGGGTTCTCTTCTTCAGGCTCATAGCGCGAGCCGCCGATGAGCTTGCGGTATTCGTTGCTCTTGAAGTCGCTCATCCGCACGATCACCGGCTTCGGCCAGAAGGCCGCTGCGATCGTGGCCACACCCTCGACCAGCTTGTCGACGTAGAAAGCCCGAGGCGATGCATGGCCGCGCGCCACTGATTCGACCGCCTTCTTCAGGTCAAGGTCGATGTTCGGGTAGTCGAGGATCGCCTTCGGGTGGACGCCGATGTTGTTGTTGATGATGAATTCGAGCCGCGCCAGGCCGACGCCGCTGTTGGGCATCTGCGCGAAATCGAACGCGAGCTGCGGATTGCCCACGTTCATCATGATCTTGATCGGGCAGTACGGCAGTTCGACGCGCACCACATCGCTGATCTCGGTCTCGAGCAGGCCGTCGTACACGTAGCCGGTGTCGCCCTCGGAGCAGGCCACGGTCACCAGCGCACCGTCCTTCAGGGTGCTGGTCGCGTCGCCGCAGCCGACCACCGCGGGCACGCCGAGTTCGCGCGCGATGATGGCCGCGTGGCAGGTGCGCCCGCCACGGTTGGTGACGATCGCACTGGCGCGCTTCATCACCGGCTCCCAGTTCGGATCGGTCATGTCGGCGACCAGCACATCGCCAGGCTGCACCGTGTCCATGTCGGCCAGACTGTGCACGATGCGCACGGGGCCCGTACCAATCTTCTGGCCGATCGCGCGGCCTTCGGCCAGCACCGTGCCGGTCGACTTCAATTTGTAGCGCTGCTCGACCTTGCCTTCGGACTGGCTCTTCACCGTCTCGGGACGCGCCTGCAGGATGTAGAGCTTGCCGTCGCCCCCGTCCTTGCCCCACTCGATGTCCATCGGGCGCCCGTAGTGCTGCTCGATGATCAGCGCGTACTGCGCCAGTTCGGCCACATCGGCATCGGTCAGCGAATAGCGGTTGCGCTGCTCGGGCGCGGTATCGACCGTGGCCACCAGCTTGCCTGACGCCGCGCGATCGGCAGCGCTCGCGAACTCCATCTTGATCAGCTTCGAGCCCAGGTTGCGGCGAATGATGGCCTGCTTGCCGGCCCGCAGCGTCGGCTTGTGGACGTAGAACTCGTCCGGATTCACCGCACCCTGCACCACCGTTTCACCGAGGCCGTAGCTGGAGGTGATGAACACCACGTCCTTGAAGCCGCTTTCGGTGTCGATGGTGAACATCACGCCGGCAGAGCCGAGATCGGAGCGAACCATGCGCTGGACCCCTGCCGACAAGGCGACTTCGGCATGAGCGAAACCCTTGTGCACCCGGTAGCTGATCGCGCGGTCGTTGTAGAGGCTGGCGAACACCTCCTTCATCTTGTGCAGCACCTCGTTGATGCCCACCACATTGAGGAAGGTTTCCTGCTGACCCGCAAAGCTCGCATCGGGCAGGTCTTCGGCGGTGGCCGACGAGCGCACGGCGAACGATGCACCGGGGTTGCCGGCAGTCAGAGCCTCGAAGTGGCTGCGGATCGCCTGATCCAGATCAGCCGGGAAAGGCGTTTCCTCGATCCACTGGCGAATCTGTGCGCCGGCTTCGCCCAGGGCACGGACATCGTCGGTGTTGAGTGTGGCCAGGCGCTGTTCGATCCGTGTGGCCAACCCGTTGTGGGCCAGAAAACGCCGAAACGCATGCGCCGTGGTCGCGAAACCGCCAGGCACCCGCACGCCGGTGGCAGCGAGTTGGCTGATCATTTCGCCGAGTGAGGCGTTCTTGCCGCCTACCGACTCGACGTCGGTCATCCTCAGGTGTTCAAGGGGTACGACCAGGGCGGTCGCCAGATTCTGGGTTGACATGGGAGAGCTCCGTGATGTGAAAAAACCGGTGCGGCCTGCGTCACATGCGCCGTGCCCGAGCAAGGCTTCGAGGGCAGCCAACCACCGGCGCGCGCATGAAATGCAGCGGCTGCTTGCGGTGGGTGGCAAAGTGGCAAAAACATGGGCGGCGAAACGATGTCCGAGTTTACGGTTGAAATCCCTATGATTCGGCTGGTTACCGCTCCGAGAGCCTGACCTCCATGTCGAACCGCACAGTCTTCTTCGTCTCCGACGGCACGGGCATCACCGCCGAAACCTTCGGCAATTCGATCCTGAACCAGTTCTCGATCCGAGCACACCATGTGCGCAGGCCCTTCATCGACACCATCGACAAGGCGCACCAGGTGATGCGCGAAATCAACCATGCGGCGGAAATCGAAGGCAACAAGCCCATCGTCTTCGTCACGCTGATCGACCCGGCAGTACAGGCGGTCGTCAGGGAGTCCTGCGCCGGCCTGGTGCTCGACTTGTTCAACACCTTCATCGAGCCGCTCGAGGCGGAATTCGGCGTGAAGTCCAACCACCGGGTAGGACGCTTCTCCGATGTGTCGAAAAGCCAGGAATACACCGACCGCATCGAGGCGATCAACTTCTCACTCGCCCACGACGACGGCCAGTCATCGAAGAACCTGCAGTCGGCCGACGTGATCCTGGTCGGCGTCAGCCGCAGCGGCAAGACGCCGACCTCGCTGTACCTGGCCATGCAGCACGGCATCAAGGCGGCCAACTGCCCGTTGATCCCCGAAGATTTCGACCGCGGCCACATTCCACCGGCCCTGGAGCCCTACAAGAAGAAGTGTTTCGGCCTGACGATCGATCCGGTGCGACTGAGCCAGATCCGCACCGAACGACGGCCCGACAGCAAGTACGCGTCGCTCGACAACTGCCGCTACGAGGTGCGCGCCGCCGAGACGATGATGCGCAAGGCCGGCATCGCCTGGCTGTCGTCGACCCACAAGTCGATCGAGGAAATCGCCACCACCATCCTGCGAGACATCCGTCCGGATCGGTTGATGTACTGAATTTCCGGCCCGTATCATCCGCGCCGATGCAGCATGTCGACGCGGTGATCATCGGTGCCGGCGCCGCCGGGCTGCACTGCGCAGCGATCGCAGGGCAGCGAGGCCTGCGGGTCCTGCTGATCGACCATGCCGAGCGGGTGGCGGAAAAGATCCGCATCTCCGGCGGCGGGCGCTGCAACTTCACCAACCGCGACACCACACCGGCCCAGTTCCTGTCGGCCAACCCGGCGTTCTGCCGCTCGGCGCTGGCCCGCTACACGCCCGCGGATTTCATCGCGCTGCTGCAGCGTCACCGCATCGCCTTTCACGAGAAGCACAAGGGCCAGCTGTTCTGCGACGAGTCGAGCGAAGACATCATCGGCATGCTGCTGCGCGAGTGCGAGGCCGGGGCGGTGACGCGCTGGCAGCCGTGCGTGGTACACACCGTTGCCCACAGCGCCAGTGGTTTCGAGATCAGCACCGACCGCGGCACGGTGCGCAGCGCACACCTGGTCGTCGCAACAGGCGGGCTGTCGATTCCCAAGATCGGCGCCACCGACTTCGGCTATCGCCTGGCGCGGCAATTTGGCCACGCGGTCGTCGAGACCCGACCAGCGCTGGTGCCCTTGACCTTCGATGCAGACACCTGGCAGCCGTTCGTTGCCCTGGCCGGACTGTCACTCGAAGCGGTCGTGTCCACCGGCGGCAGCAAAGGTCGTGACAAGACCGGCGGCGAGTTCACCGAAGACCTGCTGTTCACCCACCGGGGCCTGAGCGGGCCGGCCGTGCTGCAGATTTCAAGCTACTGGCGTCCTGGCACGCCGCTGACGCTGGATCTCGTCCCCCAGCACGACCTGCAACACGCACTGACCGCTGCCAAGGCGACCTCGCGCCGCAAGCTGTCCAACGAACTGGCCGAATGGTTGCCGAGGCGCCTGGCGGACACGTGGTTGCTGACCCAACCCGACATCGTGGATCGGCCCCTGCCCGACATGCGCGACCGCGACCTGATCACGCTCGGTACCAGCCTGAAACGGTGGCAACTCGTGCCCAGCGGCACCGAGGGCTACCGCAAGGCCGAGGTCACTGCCGGTGGCGTCGACACCCGCGAGCTCAGTTCGACCACGCTGGAAAGCCAGCGGGTGGCGGGCCTGCACTTCATCGGCGAGGTGGTCGATGTGACGGGCTGGCTCGGGGGTTACAACTTTCAATGGGCCTGGGCCAGCGCGGCCGCCTGTGCTGGCGCGCTGTCGGCACCGACACGTGCCCCCGCCTGCTGAAACGGCCCGGGTTGCCAGCACGCGGATGCCTGTCTATACTCTCGCGTTTTGCTG
>Ga0214921_10000201_pt1 | contig 117727 bp, 165 predicted proteins | sample LL1505_MetaG_FD_177992 | JGI IMG/M metagenome (GOLD analysis project Ga0214921, IMG submission 177992) | Freshwater microbial communities from Lake Lanier, Atlanta, Georgia, United States - LL-1505 | ecosystem: Environmental > Aquatic > Freshwater > Lake | place: USA: Georgia | collected... | reverse complement strand
ACATATTCCAATTTTGGACCGATCCGAAACTCTATTGGGCGCCAAGGTTCTGGTACCATAACGAAGTAACACCGAAAGGCTATCGTATACTCACCATATTGGGTATCTGTTTCGTCTTTGATTATCCAGAGATATCCATATGAATCGTCAATGGAAAGACGGAGAGACCGTAGCACACTTTCTCTATTATGATGAACATGGTCGGATTATCGGTGAAGTAAACCGTGCTGGTCATCAAATCAATACGAAACACACCACGACCGTCTATCCAGATACCGAGAAGGTCATTGGATTAGGCGTGTATATTAATTCCGATTCGGCTAAACAAGCCGTAGAAAGATTTTGGAACATACAAGATAGGACACTAATAGAATGAACATACCAACTGACGTATCTGGTAAGTGGGTACCCATCCAAGAGGTACTAAAACTCTTAGAACGTATACAAGAACTAGAACAACAACTGTATGGTTCTAAATAAGACATACAATAGAACCGCTAAGTGGGACGTAGAAAATAATCGGTGGCGGATCGGAGAAACCACTCTCTACCAATGGTACACTAATGAAGAAAAATCCGCTTCTCCCATCTACTCAAACCTCACCGAAGCCCTCCAATGGATCATTCGACACGATGAAAACTTATCGTAGTATCTTTATCTCCGATGTTCATCTAGGTACCAGAGATTGTCAAGCCGATAAACTGAATAATTTTCTTAAACATAATACGTGTGATACTCTATACCTTATTGGTGATATCATTGATGCTTGGAAGATTACTCAAAACAAATGGAGATGGCAACAATCTCATTCCAATGTAGTTCGGCGAATCCTTGGTCATGCAAAGAGAGGTACCAGAGTAATCTATGTTGCTGGTAACCACGATGAGTTTCTGAGACCTATGATACCCTATGGATTCTCTTTTGGTACCATAGAGATACACAATCAAACTGAACATATCGATGCCAATGGTAAACGCTTTCTGGTTACCCATGGTGACCTATTTGATGGTATCTCTAAGTTGGCTCCGTGGTTGACTTTCCTTGGTGATAAACTGTATGATATGATACTCGGATGGAACTCGAAATTTAATTCTTTCCGTAGACGCTTTGGATTAGGTTATTGGTCTTTGAGTAAGTACCTTAAATATAAAGTAAAATCCTCCGTAGACTTTCTATTAGGCTTTGAGAAGAATATCTCTGAATACTGTAAGAAACGTGGCTTTGATGGAGTTATCTGTGGTCATATACACCATGCTGAGATAAAAGAGATAGATGGTATCCTCTATATGAATGATGGTGATTGGGTAGAATCCTGTACCGCTCTGGTAGAACACCATGACGGAACATGGCAGATTATCCATTGGACCAAAGAGAAGGACGAATCGTAATCCTTCTTGGCCGGTCCTGGAAAAAAATTTAGGAATTCGAAAATCCTGAAAAAATAGCCTAGAAAAAAAGTTACTGAACTCTTGGTTTGACCTAGGACAGCTTTTTCTAGCTACTGCTCTTATAGTGCAAGGCGCCCCTGTCGCTTTTCTGTCTTGCCCGCCTTACCACCACAGAGCCAGCTCGCCACGCCTTACCACCACTCGCCCGCCTCGCCCTTGCCCCACACGGCTCGGAATACTCCAGCATTTTACTCAAGTATTATCCTCAATAAAATCAATAGCATACCGCCACGCAAAAAATCGTTTGACAATGCCGCCAATTCGTGTATAATAGTCTTATTGTAGTAATTCATTAACACTTATTAAACGAAAGAAATTTTATGTTTTCATATATTGATACAATTCAAAACCTCCCCGTTGCTCAAAAACGCTCTTTAGTAAAATCTATTAAAGATATGATTAAAGAAGATATTGCCGCCAACCGTGCTGCTAATTTCGCTCGCAAACAAAATTCTGCTGCTCTCCGTGCTCAGAAAAAACAAGACCGCATTGCGAAATTAGAAGAAAAACTAGCAGCGCTCCGCAACCCCGTGGGAACTAAAGCGATTAAAGCAAATCGCAAACCAAGTAAAACCGTGACCACTAAATTCGCCTAATAGTGAATTTATAGTAGCGATTTGAGATAGTCGCTACTAGTAAATTTATTATAAAGAGATACTATGCTAGATAAAATAAAAGAATTACCACTTGCTGATAAGAAAACACTATTAGCAATGCTACAGTCTGATTTAAACCTGACTGTCACCACCGAATTTGTCGTGCAAAAACCAGATTACTGGACAATAGAAACACGCAAATGCAATGAAATTGCCATAGTTAAACGCAATGCCGGTCAAGTGATTTATACCGATTTGCAAATAGTCGACTAATTTACTCAAGTATTAATAGTGCTTGTGTTTATTGCCGTTTTGTGTTAAAATAGATTTTTAAAGTGAAAGAGATAAAAATATGTTAAATGTTGCATTTGTAGTAAAAACTGCCGATTATTATGTCGTGCAAAGTTACGCTTCCCGTGACCAAAATGAATTTGAAGTATATGATAGTAATGATAATCCGCTCGGGTATTTCGTAGAATCATTTAATGAATTCTCCGAATCGCAGTATGAAATTTATTCGTTAAGTTCTACCCAATTCGGAGATATCACTCACGAAGAATATAATAGAATTGATTATACCAATTCATTTCAAAATGCTATTGATATTATCAGAACGAATGCCGAATATGCTTGATAACGCTACTGATATTAAGATTGTTGCCATCCGTAATGATATTGCTTCTTTAAAAGACCAGTATTATATCGACCATCCAGAGTATGTTGCGCTATTAAATACCGCTTATACTGCTCTTGATGATTTAGTTTACCTTAAAATTATGAAAGAACCAAGATGATTAATGATATAGTTACCAGTATTATAGTATTTTTATTACAACGCTTCGCCTATGATTTTACTTGGGAACAGCGTGACCGCATTCAAGATGTATTATCGGAGAATCAACCAATATGATATTATTACAAAATACCGAAAATAATAAAACCATTGAATTAACTGATAGTGAATTAGATGCTATCTATTCCGCTATGAGTGATTATGAGCACTATGGAGATGAAGAGCATGAGATTGCGGATTCTATATGTGCCAAATTATCTGATATCTCATAGTGGTACTTGTGTTGTTTCCATACAACACCATTTTAATGTTTCTTGCCATATTGTGCAGGATCCATTAAAATGGTAGTATAAATTAAGTTAAGGCAGAAGGCGTGTGGGTTTGCCTCCACTAGCATGAACCGTGTGAAATGTAGTGCTTCGGCACAGGTCAGTCCCATAAACTCGAAATGGCGGTGGCACCCGATAGTCCCAGCGTGCAATTTTGCTGGGAAGCACCAAATTTTTGAGGTTCTGCACAGGTTTTCTGAGGTCGCACTGAGGTAATTTTGAGGTCGCTTCGAGGTAAAATTCTGGAAACCGTGCAGGATTGGTATAGAAAGAGCGGAGAATAACGGAAACAAACTAAGACCTGCTTGAAGCACCTATGTTGCGACTATGCTAGCGACTATATTACTAAAAGTTATATAGAGCATTTGTCTGTTGTTTCCATACAACATAGTGCGGATTTTACTTGATTTATTCTACCATTTCTGTATAATGGTTATATTATTTGATTGGAAATTTTTATTATGAAATTATTATCTACTGGCAATCCTAAGATTTTGAAAGGTTTGGCACAAGGTTACAATACCTACATTTTGCATCTTGCGCCTGCTGACTTATCTGGTTATAATACTTGTCCAAAGGCGACAGCAGGTTGCAAATCTGCTTGTTTGAATACGGCAGGTCGTGGTGGTCTTTTTAAGAAAGGTACTACCACCAATGTTATTCAAGAAGCACGGATGCGTAAAACGGCATTTTTCTTTGAAGAGCGGAAGTATTTTATGGAATGGTTAGTTGCTGATATTGAATTAGCAATTAAACAATCTGCCAAGAAAGGTCTCATTCCTGTCTTCCGTTTGAATGGTACTAGTGATTTATCATGGGAAAAGTATGAGGTTGTTCGCAACGGTGAAGTTTTCACTAACATATTTGCAGCTTTTCCGAATGTGCAATTCTATGATTATACCAAAGTGATTGGTCGTAAGGTTGCTGGCATTAAGAATTATCATCTTACCTTTTCTATGGCAGATGGCAATTATATGGACTGTAAGCGTGCGGTTGCTGAAGGATTGAATGTGGCGGTTGTATTTGGTATCAAGAAAGGTACCGCAATGCCGAAGAAATTCTTCAACCATAATCTATCCGTATTCAATGGTGACGATTCGGATCTCCGTTTTCTAGATCCAAAAGGTTGTGTGGTTGGTTTATATGCCAAGGGTAAGGCAAAGAAGGATACCAGCGGTTTCGTAAAGTATCCTGTTGGGAATTTTCAGTTTACTATTAAAATGGAGGCAGTATGAGCGGTATGAAAGCATTTCTGGATGAAGTCCAGTTATTATTGGAGTGTGGTTACAATGCCGACCAAATCTCCTCAGCATTAGGTTGCTCGTTGGAAATGGCAGAGCAGGCAGTAGAATACTGGACGGATTTTGCAGAATGAGTAATGTATATATTGTAAAATCTGGTCAATTGGTTGATTTCAGCGGATGGGAATGGTTAAATCTCCGTGCCTTTACGAATTATGATAAAGCGGTAGCATTTATGAAATTGACCGAGAAGCAGATACCTCGTAAGAACCTTGGTGAAACCGAGGATGTGGAAATTGAAACATTAACATTGGAGCAATAGTATGTTTGGTGGCAAATTACTAATCAAAAGTAGGAAAATGATTGAGGGCACCCATCGGATGCATTCATACCAAGATACTTGGGAAGATTCCGTAGATATTGCCTATGATGGTGAATTGACGCCATCGGTGTGTTTGGCAATCTGTGAGGCGTGGAAGAAGTCTGGTCGCCTTGGTACCGACCAAAGCAGTTATGGTGCGCTTCGGTGGTCAAATGCCGATACCATACTTGGTGTGGATGTAGTAAGGCGGCAATTACGCCTAGGTTGTTCGGTAAATTTATGTGATTGATTTACCAATAGTTGACCGGTTTGGTCGACTATTATACAGGGTATTGACTTTTTTACCAGTTTCCTGTATAATGGTCTTTTTAGTGGAGAAAATGTATGACATTCTATGTTTGTGATGGTTTACTTTTTGATAGTTATCAGCGTGCTGTTGATTATGCCAATGACCAGTTCCGCAAGTTTGATATTGCTTTGAATATTGAACGAGTGGTCAAGGTATGATGTTAGCGATTAGCATTTGTATTTTGTTGTATATGGTAGCATCAGCGTTATTAATTTATTTTGTGATTAAGGAGTATTAAAATATGCCAAATTGGTGTAATAACAATATTGAGCTGGCTCATGAGGATCCAGAAATGATTGAGCGTGCCAAGGCCGCCTTTGCTGATGGTAAGTTGTTGAATGAATTCATTCCATTACCAAAAGAGTTGGAAGATACCACTTCACCAGTCCGTGAGGTGACACCAACAACCGAAGAATTGATTGCCAAATACGGTGCGGCCGATTGGTATTCATGGTGCGTATCTAATTGGGGCACCAAGTGGGATATCTCACCATATGCCTGTGAAATTGAAAATGGTCAGTTGGTCGGTTCGTTTGATTCACCATGGGGTCCACCTACGGTCGCCTATGAAAAGCTCGAAGAAATGGGTTTTTCAGTTCGTGCCTATTACTGTGAACCTGGTATGGGTTTTGCAGGCGTGTATGAGGACGGCTTTGATGAGTCCTACGATTATTCTGGTATGAGTGCTGATGAAGCAGAAGATTATCTGCCAGAAGCATTAGATGAAATGTATTGTATCACGGAAAATATGCGTGAGTGGGAAGAAGAAAATGCGGAAGAGGACGATAATTAATATGAGCAGGCGCCATGAAATGGTCAATATGTTAATTGATGATGATATTAACACTTTCCAATCCTCTGATTCGTGGATTATTAGTGATATACTAAGGTCAGGTTTCAAAGGTTATGAAAACTACACCGAAGAAGAATTGGTGCAAGAGATGAACGAGCGGGAGCTTTGGAATGAATGGTTTAAGGAGACCGTATGAGTATCTCTAATATTGACCGTATGCGTGAAGCCTTGGTTCGTGATGAAATGAATTATTTTCAAACATCGAACCGTAGTGAATTGATGGAAGCTCTTAATGAGTTGCTTATTGAAAAATACAATAATCTGCCAGAACGGCACATTATTGAAGAATATGAAAGTTTGGCATAATGAGTAAATGGGAATTTACAATCAAAGAATTAAAGGCATTACAACAGGAAACGCCAGATACACCAGCAATCGTTGAAGCGTATGTTGAATGGGTTTTATTAAAGGGTTATTCCATTAAAAAGACCAAATAGTGTTGTATATTTACAACAGGGGGCTTGTGTTCCCCTGTGGTAAGTGTATAATGGTAGTATTAATTGAGTGAAAGGTACATTATGTTGAAATTTGAAGGTATTGCAAAAGTTGGTGATGTGATTCGTGCATACGATTTTGCACCATGTGCTGGTCGTGATGATGCTTTTATTGAAGGTGTTGTTGAGCAGGCAAATTGTAATGAACCTGGTTTTAATTGTTACAAAATTACGGTGACTGCTGATAAGTTCCGTAAGTTTGAAACCAAACCCAATAAAAAGAATCGTGTTGGTAAGATTATGTTTGTACCACACCAAACCAGTTTTATGGAATTTGATTTTCGTGTGATTAATTTGAGCAAGGTGTAATATGAGTAAAATTAATATGAGTTTATACGAAGCCATCGATGCGTATATTAAACATTTGGCTGATGATTATAAGGAAACAGCGGCTTACAATAGCAAAAAGTTTTATATTGCTGTTGGTCGTAAGTATGCACATATCATCATGGAAGATAACCAACGCAGTTCACATTCGTGGGTAATGTTGGCAGATGATAAAAAGTTTAAGCAAGGTGACATTCTCAAATCAGCATCATGGAATGCACCAGCAAGAAACTTTGCTCGTGGTAGTGTGTTTGGTAAGTTTAATCATATTAGATGGTGTGGAGCGTAATTATGAAAAAGAAAACGATTCAAGAGTTATTTCCTGGTATTATGGTGTTAGATAGTGAACCAGTAGTGGTGGAGAATCCATTTAGTGGTGAGTCCATTAAATTACAACCTGATGAAGTGGCAGTATATGATTATCTCAAAGGTTGTGAGTTGATTGGCGATTATAAGAATTTGCGTAAATGCCTTGATTGGTTCAGAAGCAACAATTCTGAAGCCTACATGGTATTGCTTGATTAAGGATATTATGAGTAGAAAAATTGACCATTTTGTCCGTGAGTTGGTAGATAGTGATATGCTCACGGTGAAGAAAATGCTTAAAACGGATCTCAAAGTATTGGCAGAAGATTTGTTAGAGCGGAATTATCGTGAGTTGTCCAATGAAACTATTGTGGAATTGTATGAAGAAAGATTCCATACCTATGTGCGGAGTGTAGAATGAAATTAAATTACCAACAGAAAGAAGATATTATGCAATCAATATTTGCTAATCATCATTCACCAATTGGTTTTCGGTCAGTTTACAAAGGCGTTCCAATTGATAATTATGAGCAAATCAAGCAGTTTATTGATTTTACCAAGTATTATGTAATGTTCCGTGGACCAAGGCCAAACATTGGCCAAAACTCCACTCGCAAGCGTGATGCAAAAGCTTTTGATGTGTATCAGCGTGATGCACGGACTGTTCGTGAGCTTCGTATTGAGCGTGAAGCATTTGAGCGTGGTGTGAAGTGGGCTAATAATCGTAGTCATTAAAGCATAGTCTTAATGGAGGGATATCCGGTGCAAGACTCTAAACTAGCACAAACAGCAGTCTATGTCTACAGGCCGATGCGGCCTTTTGCTGAGTATGACTTTAAATAAAGAGCAATAAACAGATGCAGCCGACATTTGCTGGTTTGAGGCTATAAAATGATAAACCAGCACTTATTTTTATTGATTGGAGTTTATATTATGGGTACCAGAAGTTTAACATTTGTGTATAGTGAATCTAAGAGCGGTGAGGCCGCTGAGCGTATTATCAATATGTACCGCCAATATGATGGTTATCCAACAGGCCATGGTGCTGAGTTGGCAGAGTTTCTATCAAGTGGCAGTATGACCAATGGCCTACGCCTTGGTACTAATGAGAGATTCTTCAATGGCATGGGTTGTTTGGCTGCACAGATGGTAGCAAACTTCAAAGATGGTGCAGGTCAATTCTATTTGCATCCTGTTGTTGAGCAATCATGTGGTCAAGATTATGAGTATCACATTTTGAATGTTGATGGTCAATTCAAAATTGAAGTGTATTATTGTGGTTGCAATATGTTTGGTATGAGTAGTGATTATGAAAGTGAAGTTATTTTCTCTGGTTCATTACCTGAGTTTGTAGAATTCTGTAAAGAAAAGGAAACAGCATGAGTTACGATTCAGATGTAGAAAACATCTACATGGTTGAGTTTGAGTCCGGCCGAATCATTCATTTGAGCTTTTATGAAGTTCAAGATGTAAAAGAATTTTGTGCGGAAGAATATTCAGACGAAACCATCAAAGTAATTTACAAAGAAGTTTATGTTGGTGAAGATAATGAATAAAAACAATTATCAAATCGATTGGAATAAATTGGCCAATTATAATATTGTGGTCAATACACAACCAAAAGATCCGTTGCAAGATGTGGTGAAGAATGATGAGTTGGTTTCATGGATGCAGGAATATCCTGATGCTATGGATGCAATTAATAAAATAAAGGCAAAGAAATGAATTATTACTTGGTTGAATTTATGGATGATTCAATTCATCCTCAATATGAAGAAGTGTCCGCCATTTCAGCACAAGAGGCGGTGCGTAGTATTAAACTAGGTTGGCCAACAGCCAAGATTTGGAATGTTTGGATTGATTGTGGTGAAAACGACCAATGGAAAGATGAGTAATGGGAATATCAGCATACAAAGAAATTACCGAATGGAATGAACCAGAGTTTGTGATACCAAATCATACATACTTGTTTGATGGTAAGTCCAATATCTTGGCCTATGCTCGTGAGAGTGATGGCCAAGTGACCGTATTCAGCAAACCTATGCCAATGGACACTCGTAGGCGTAAGTTTATCAAGGTCAAACATAAAGAATTGGACGCCATAAGCGCAACGGTGGTGGTTCAACAACCAAAAGCTTTGAATGTGCCTAATTGGCAGGTCAAAAGCGATTCAGGCAAGACCTATACAGTCACCTTAGAATCTGGTAAGTATCAATGTAATTGTGTTGGTTATTCGTATCGTGGTAAATGTAAACACAGCGAGCAAATTAAAAATGAAAATAGTAATTAATTGTGATTATGGTGGTTTTTCTTTGTCTGATTGGGCAATCGAGGCGTATGCTGACCGCAAAGGCATCAAATTGAAAAAAGAAAAAACCAAATTTGGTATAACATTATATACCAATGCCGACACCAATGAAGATTTTGAAAGTAGGGACATTGAACGAAATGATCCTGTGTTGGTCAAAGTTGTTGAAGAATTAGGTAGCAAATCATTTGGTTTTGCGGCCAATCTAAAAATTGTGGAAATACCCGATGATGTAAATTGGGAAGTGGTACAATACGATGGTTTGGAACATATTGCTGAAAAGCATAGAACATGGTACTAAAAGTGTTGTATGGACACAACAGTAGGTTGACTTCTGGTGTGGAATCTGTATAATGGTAGTTGAAATTGGGTAAGCGGTAAAGTTGGAGAGTTACAGCGGACTGTAAATCCGTTGCCTAAGGCTGAGTTGGTTCGAATCCATCCTTGCCCACCAGAATTTGTTATGTTTAATTGGAGAATGTATGAATAAAAATGCAAAGCAATTCGTTGTAGCGTGTGAAGAACGATTTGGTTCTGAAGCCGTTATTAATAGAGATAACATTACACAAGTTTGTAATGAATCAGGTGCGCCCTATCCTTATTGGTTGGTGACCAAATCACAATATCGTTATGACCGTGGTCAATACAAAGTGCCACCATCTGGCGAAAAGATTGTAAAGGCAAAAGTGAAAGAACAAGAACCTGAATTAGAGATTGCTTATGCACAACCTGCACAAGTGTTAGAGTTCCGCCAACCAAAACTGGTTGATGATAACGAACCATCGGTGCCACAAAAATGGCCTGATTATGTGCCGTTTGGTTTCTACAAAGATATGAAAAATATCATTAGTAGCAAGGCATTCTATCCAATTTTCGTTACTGGTTTATCAGGTAACGGCAAGACCTTGATGGTCGAGCAAGTGTGTGCTGAATTAGGCCGTGAGTGTATTCGTGTGAATATCTCCGTTGAAACTGATGAGACCGATTTACTTGGTGGTCCTACATTGGTCAATGGTAATGTGGTCAATCGTGATGGTCCTGTTCTTATCGCTATGAAGCGTGGCGCAGTATTGTTGATTGATGAAGTTGACCGTGGTTCTAATAAACTAATGTGCTTGCAAGGTATCATGGAAGGCAAACCACATTACAATAAAAAATCAGGTGAGATGGTGTATCCAAAATCTGGTTTCACAATCGTTGCAACTGCCAACACCAAAGGTCGTGGTAGTGATGAAGGCAAGTATCTATCACAAATTCTAGATGATGCTTTCTTAGAACGATTCCCAATCACGGTAGAACAGGAATATCCTGATGTTAAAACTGAGAAAAAGATTTTAACACCATTGATTGAAGATAAAGAATTTGTTGAACATTTATGCCAATGGGCTGATGTGGTTCGCAAATCGTATGATGAAGGTGCAACTGATGAAATTATCAGCACTCGCCGTTTGGTACACATCGCAAAAGCTTTTTCTATATTCAAAGATAGAATGAAAGCCATTACATTGTGTGTAAATCGTTTTGACGAAGAAACCAAAATGGCATTCTTAGATTTGTATAGCAAGGTCGATAGTTCGGTAGAATCACCTGCCAATACAAGTACCATTTCTACCACATCTGAGGTTGCCAACCAATCTCAAGTGTAGTATAATGGGTATGTAGCAAATGAGAAGTTTTTATATTATTAATTTATTAGGAGTATTACAATGGCATTAACAGTTCGTAAAGGTAAGGTAAACCGTCATGAGAAAATTACCCAAGTATTGTTGTCAGGCAAACCTGTGAGTCCTGCTGAAATCGAAACAGTATTCAAAGGCACAGACCAAGAATCAGTATTGTATCGCCTCAGTACCAACATTTATAACATTCGTAAAGATGGCGGTATCGTTAAAGTAATCAAAGATGGCCGTAAAGTAAAGGCGTATCAATTGATTAATGCCGACCAGTTCGATTCCAATGGTCGATTCAAAGGCAACCAACAGTTGCAAACTAAAGCAACACCTGTAAAACCAGTTGTTGTTCAGCAGTCAGCAACAGTTTAATCTCTCCGCCATCATATAGTTGTTTAGACTCGTTGTGAAACGCTCGAGCTATGTGATGGCACCTTTTTATATTATGGAAAATTATGACAATCGATAAAGAAGAAATGTTTGAGTATTTGGATACATTGCGTGAAACTGGTGTAACCAATATGTTTGGTGCTTCACCATATTTGCAACAGGCATTTGGCCTTGAGCGCAGAGAAGCAAAAAATATCTTAACAGAATGGATGCAAACATATGCCCAGCGATAGATTTGATTTTGAACAGCAGATTATAAGATGCTGGAATATAGTAGATGACCTCAAAGAGCTCGATGAAGGCATATTTGAAGGTTGGGTAGAAAACAATAGCGAAGATTCATTTTCAAATCATGTGATGGCTCTTGCTCATGTTTATGATGTGAAATTTCACAAACTGTGGAGTTTATTTGAAGATGTAATGATGGCGGAAGTTCGTAAAAATAAAATGCTTGAAGAAGAATGTGCTGCGTTGCGTGAGCAATTAAGTGATGCATACGATGGCCAAGGTTATGGTATTGCGGCAATTAAACCAAAAAAGAAAGATAAGAAATGAGTAGATTAGAACGAATGAATGATTGGTGTGGTGATGTGTTGAATAAGGCAATTCGTTATGATGCCCTTATTACATTCGGCATGCTTGCAACATTGTTTATTGTTATGGTGATTTGTATGGTAGTTGGTATTTTGGGTGGATTGGGATATTTACAATGAGATATATTGCAAAACCTAGATTGTTTAATAAGACACACCAAAAGGAGTTTGATAACCCCGTTGATGCCATTAAGTACCTAAACGAATATATGAGTGCCGAAGAAGGCGACCACCAAGACTATGTGTTCATATCGCCATCGACCTCCAAGCGCAACCTAAAGAAGTCCATTGAAGAATATGTTGGTATTGGTAAGTTGATGTTGGTACCAGAATAAGGAAACATTATGATTAATTTTGTGATAGGTTTTGTTTTAGGCTTTATTGTCGCTACTACAGGCTTTACTGGCTTTGCACAGATGGTGGATAGTGGAATTGATAAAGTTAAAAACACCTCAATTAGTGTGGATTCAAAATGATACAATACACAGTAAGAATGAATGGTAAACCCATTAAAAATTTCTATGATAGATCGGAAGCAAATTTGTTTATGCAATGGTTGTTGAACCGATCAAAAGAAGAAACGCTTCGTGAATCGTTGATTGAGGCCGCTTTGGCTAAATCTGATTTGAGTGAAGCAAATGCAGTTATTAAACACGTTATGGAGTTAAAATGAAATATCTAATTGGTGCCGCCTTGTTGTTGGTCGTAGGGTGCTCATCAACACCTAAATTGACCAACTATGATGGCCCTAAAGCAATGGATCGTGCAGACGTTGTTAAAGCACACAAAGATTGTGTGAATGCTCGTATGCGCCCCTATGTTGATTATGTTGTCGTTAATACAGAACACGGCAAACTATTGGTGCCAGTAAATGTTATTTGTGAACCTGTGAGATAATCATGCAATTATTTGATAATTTAGCCGCAGTAGGTTTAACTACCGATGTGTTACAAATCGTAATCATTTCAGCAATCGTCATTTTCTTGGTTGGAATGTATTGGCGTTATATTGTTATTGGTGTTGGTTTGGCATTTTGTGTTGCTGTATTTGCTATGCCATCCAAAAAGGTTGATAAACCTACTGAGGTTGCTGTGGTAACTCCTATTGCTAAAGAAGAACCAAAGGTAGAAGAAATTAAACCACAACCACCCGTTGCAGAGGTGAAACCTGAAGCAAAAATGTCACCTGACCAAGAGATGTTTATGGAAGATTGTAAACTATATGGTGGTATGACACAATCAGAGTGTAATGCGTTATGGCGTGACCGTGAAAGTAATATGGAAACCGTTAAATGGCGTAAACAATGGAAAAAAGATTACATGAAACGAGTTAAACATGGATCAATTTGATGAAAGTGAATTGCATTTAGTTTCAGATGAGATTGATTTGTTTATAACTGAATCATGTGTTAAATATAAAATATCACCATTAAAATTTAGTGCAGTAACATTGGCCAGATTAATTCATTTGAATAATTCAGTAAAAAGTTCAGATGATTTGGCCAAATTATTATTAAGTGTGGGTGAAAGTATTTTAAATAAAGAATTAGAGAAACCAGAAAGATTGCATTAATGAAAATAGCGTTAGCATCCGATATCCATTTAGAATTTGGTGACCTCATTTTAAAGAATGAGGAGAATGCTGACGTCCTCATCCTGAGTGGTGATATCTGTACCGCTAGTCAGTTTAAGAAAAAGCCAAAAGAAAGAAATAAGGTAAAAAGTTTCTTTAGCCGGTGTGCTTTTCAATTTCCTCACGTTGTGTATATCATGGGTAATCATGAGCATTATGATTTTGATATTGCTAATACGTATGATAGATTGAAGGCTGAATTAGCCGATTTACCAAACATTCATGTATTAGAAAAAGAAACATGGGAACACAATGATGTGACCTTTGTTGCTGGTACATTATGGACTGATATGAACAAAGGTGATTCATTAACTTTATGGCATTGTGGTAGAGCGATGAATGATTTTCGTTTAACTAAAAACAGCAATCGTATGGTTCAGCATAAGAAGAATGTTTACCATGATAACACTTTGGTTGTTAAATCTGTGGATCATTATCAAACACCTTCATTGTGGTCAGCAGAAGATTCTGTGGAAGACCATAAAAAAATGTTGGACTACATAAAGATTGCTACTGAGAATAAAACAAAACAGTATGTTGTGGTAACACACCATGCACCAACGCCAATCAGTATTGCTGAGTGTTATCGGTTTGATACATTGATGAATGGCGCATTTCATTCTGATTTGTCCGAGTTTATTATGGATAGGCCACAGATTAAATTGTGGACTCATGGTCATATGCACAATGTATCTGATTATATGGTTGGTGATACGAGAGTAGTTTGTAATCCTCGTGGTTATGTTGGTTATGAACAGAGAGCAAAAGAATTTAAATTGATATATTTGGAGATTTAAATGGGAATGTTTGATGAGATTCATTACCAAGGTGAGGTGTATCAAACCAAAGATACACCTTGCCAAACTCTAGACAAATACAAAATTGAACATGACCAAGATTCTGGCCACATATATTTGTGGCATGAAGATTATGATGCTGAATGGATAGAAGATAATGATGGATTCTTGGGTGGTTATCTAAGACAATTCAATGAACGCTGGGTGTATTGCCATGATTTTGATGGTGCCATTAGGTTCTACCGTGAAGATAAAGAGAATGGTGGTCATAAGGCCGATAAATGGATTGAATATAAATCATTATTCATGAATGGCCAATTATTAAAGATTGAGAGAGTTAATGAGTGATTATACACCTGATAAATGGGTTGTAGTGAAGATTACAGCCGATAAAGAACCACTATACAAGGTATTTGCCTGTTGGTATGGTGGATATATTGGTTCCGATTCATGGCAATTCAATAGTGGTATCGTTAATGTTGAATCAACGGATGATTACTATGATTTTCATGGTCACTCTGGATCGGTATATCGTTGTTATAAGAATTCATACGGCACCAATGGTTATGGTGGTAGAGTATTACAAAACTTTATTGATAAGGCAGATTTCAAAATTGAGATGCTGCCTGAGAACACAAATTGGAAAGAGTTAAATTATGCCTGTGAGATATAGCACAAACTGGATGGGAGTGGCGAACCTGAAATGGTACGAGGATCGTGGCCTACTTAAAAAGATTAAACGAACACTCACCGAGGATTCTACTTTGACCAACCGAAAGGCCGGTGATGTCGTTGAGTATTCCGAGATTATTCAGGAGTATTCATGTGGTCGTATTGATTGTCGTGGTGAAGATTTAGGTCAGTTTGGTGATGAGATTGGTGTTGGCCCAATGAAGGCAGAATCTTGGCACCAATTTGGTAAATGGTTAGATACTTTTGAGACCGATTTTATGTGGTCATTGGAAGAATTGGTTGAATTGTATGAAAGAAATAATCCTAAAATTGAATGGTGGGTAGAAAAATGAAAGTTTATTTAAGTAATTATAGAAATCACTGGATTTCTCCATATACAATCCTAGAATACATCTTTTTCTGGACTGATTGGAGTAAATGCGGTCGCAATAAAGGTGTAATCGCAGATGAAGATTATGTGGATCATCCTGCATGGGTTAATAAATGGGCCAATCGAATGGAACCTATCAGTACCGCCATTCGTGTAGTTTTAGATTTTATTCATCCACCAATCAAGTATGTGAAGATTGATAGATACGATACATGGTCAATGGACCACACACTATCACAAATTATTTTGCCAATGCTTAAACAGTTGAATAAAGAAAAGCATGGCGCACCATATGTTGATGATGAAGATGTGCCTGATGAATTGAAATCTACCAATGCTGAACCAAAAGAGAATGAGTGGGACACCGATTCAAACCATTTCAAGCGTTGGGATTATGTAATGAATGAAATGATTTGGGCATTTGAACATCTCGTTGATGATTCATGGGAAGAAGAATTCTGGTCTGGTGATAAAAACGATCAAAACGAAGATATTGCCAATATGTTTAAACCAGGTTGGAAATCAAAGAGAGTATGGGATCGTGAAGGCCACGAAAAAGTGGACGATAGAATTAAAAATGGTCTAATACTATTTGGTAAATACTATCGTAATTTGTGGGACTAATCATGTTATCTTATTATCGTTATTGGCAGGCGGTGAAACGATTGGAACAATCTACCGAAACTCTTAAACTCATGGCACCTGATGTACCAGATATGGTTCAGGCGCAACATGAGATGATTGAACGAGAAGTGGAATACTATCGTGAACAATCAACAAAGTGTACCATATTTCTATTGACTTTAATGATGTTTACTGGTACAATGGCCATATTATTTACTAAAGGAATTGCTGATGTTTACATTAATCATTAAAAAAATAAGTGAATGGTTTCAAAGTAATCGAACAATATTTTTTGTTGCCATTATTGTATTTGGTTTAACATTCCACTACACACCATATTTTATGAATGTGCCTGTCAATGGTAACTTTGATGGTGGTATTCAAAACAAGTTGGTTTGGTCAGTTAAAGGTGAATGTTTTTTTGTACGACCACTAAATCAAACAGATACATTATTGGTTCGTGTAAAAGATTGTGATAAACAGGAGTCAATTCAAAAGGTAACTAAATGAAAACAAATAGTGATTTTAAACTAAGTAAAGAATCAAAACGAATTCTTGCACTAATGCCTGACAGTAAACGTGGTCATTGGAAAAGCATGATGATTGAAGCAGAAGTATTGGAAAAACGTGCCAAGTTGGCCAAATTGAAAGAAAACAAATCTGAAAAGGGAGAAGCATAATGGCATTATTTGTTGAAGTTGAATCAGTAGAAAAACAATGTAAAGTAATCATTAATTTAGATGAAGTAATTGAGATTGCTCCTTTGGCCGCAGGTGGTTGTGCTTTATTCATTGCTGACCAAGCAGCTGTTGGTGGTAGCAAGGCATACAAAGTAAAAGATACTTATGACCAGTTCAAACAATTTGCTATGCAAACTGTGTCGAGTGAAGATATTGCGGCTCGTATTAAGTCTTTAAAGAAAAATACACCTGTTGATTTGGATATTCCAAAATTATGAGTAAGTTTACATTTATTTGTGAAGATGATCCAATGCCATTTGCTGATGCAATCGTCACCAAAAAAACATTTGAATTCAATGCTGACCATTTAGATAGTGTTATTGGTGAGTTTGAAACTTTTTTAAAAGGTTGTGGATTCAATTTTGGTGGTTATTTGGAAATTGTAAATGATAATCAATCCACAACAACTCTTAAACAAGAAGATGATTTGGATGATTTAGATTCAATTTTTAATAAAAAAATAAGCGTTATTAAGTGAACGATTTATTTTATAACCTGTTTGATTGGATTCGTGATGATTGGAAAAGTAATAGAATACGTTTTCTGGTTGAACTCGTTGCTTGGGCTATTAGCATTGGTTGCAGTATCACTATGGCTCTCACCGTTCCCAACCCCCCACTTCTTATCTTATACCCTATTTGGATTGCCGGTTGCGCTATGTATGGTTGGGCTTCCTATACTCGTAAATCATTTGGTATGCTGGCTAATTATATTCTTCTCACCACAATCGACACAATTGGACTAATTAGAATGCTATGAATATATTTTATCTTGATGAAGATGTAAAAAAATGTGCACAAATGCACGTTGACCGCCATGTTTGCAAAATGGTAATTGAGTATGCTCAGTTACTTTCAACAGCACATCGAGTGCTTGATGGCCAAGAATACAAAAGATTGTCGGCCAATAATCGGTCAATCAAAGCATGGCGGTTGCCTGATGGTCGTGAAGAACGCCTTATGAAACCCACTATGATGAATCATCCTTCTGCAATATGGGTTCGCCAAAGTAATGAAAACTATCGGTGGCTTTATAATATGTGGTGTGAACTATTGAGTGAATTTACCTATCGTTATGGCAAGGTTCATGCTACGGCACGATTGATACCTGATCTGGCGGTATTGCCCACCAATATACCTAAAGGTAAATTTACTGGTCCCACACCTGCCATGCCTGATGAATGTAAGGTGACAGGTGATTCCTTGAAGTCCTATCACAATTATTACAAAATGAATAAATCACATCTTTGGTCATGGAAAGGTAAGATAAATAAGAGAGAGGTACCACCCTTTATGAAAGAATGGTATCGTAAAATGAATTCATCACTTACCCATGAGTACCTTTGATGCCAACATATGATTTTTTAAATAAAAAAACCAATTCAATTGAAGAACACCGTATGTCCTATACGGTATTGGATGAATTCATCTCCAATAACCCACACCTAGAACGTCATCATTCAGCCGAGAATCTACCAGTATTTTCGGATGCTGGTCGTATGTCTGTACCTGGTACCAAAACTGCTGATGCTGCCTTTGAAAAAGGTGTCATTGAACGAATCAAAGCCACCGTACCAGGAAATACCTTACACAAATCACACAAAACAAAGTTGCCTAGAGAATGGTAAATGTGAATATTCAATTCCCTGTTCTATTAACTAAACAACGAGGTGTCAATGATAAAATTGCCCCCATAGTAAAAGCTCAAAAAGTATCCAAGTATAATAAAAATAACAGGAGACCTGATGAGCAAAAAAAGAATGATGTCAAAACAACAGCGGCTATACTACGAATCAGCGAACAAGGAAAGAGTAAGGCAAGAATTGGCTGAATACGTTAAACAACTAAGAGAAATAGAACGATTTAGAACCGAATTACATAAACGAATTTTTTAGGATAACAAATGCTATTTGAAATTAAAGGCACCAGATTTGAGGATGGTGATACAAAAATTTTCCATTATGACAACATTGCAAATGTCTTAAAGGATGCAGAAGGTAATATTTTTGAATATCCAGAAAATCAAAGACAAAATTTTAACTTAAAACCATTTAAGTCTTTTGATAAAAATCATCCATTAAAGAAGGCCAAATTAATTAGTACTTTAAAAATCCAAATGGGTTTAAGTTGTAATTATTCTTGTGATTATTGTTCTCAAAAATTTGTTGAACGTCAACCAGAAACATCAAAGAAAGACATCGATGCTTTCATGGAAAAATTAGAATCTTTACATTTTGATGAAGATGTTGGATTGGCAATCGAATTTTGGGGTGGTGAACCTCTTGTGTATTGGAAAACATTAAAACCTTTGGCTGAGGCTATCGCTGAAAAATTTGATGATTGGAAAACTAAACCAAGATTTAGTATTATTACAAATGGTTCTATTTTGACAGATGAAATCATTGATTGGTTGATGATGATGGACTTTTCTGTAGCCATATCACATGATGGTCCTGGTCAATTTGTTCGTGGTCCAGATCCTTTTGACGATCCAGAAAAGAAAGAAACTATTCTTGGGTTTTATAGAATGATGACTCGTTTAGGTAAAAAATTTAGTTTTAATTCGATGTTGAATTCTAAAAATCAAAGTAGAAAAGAAATTTATGATTGGTTTGTGAATTTAACTGGTGATGAGGACGTTAAACTTGGTGAAGGTTCTTTGGTTGATGCTTATGATGAAGAAGGCATTTCAAACTCTTTAATTACAAAAAAAGAACATTTTGAATTCAGAAAAAAAGCTTTTGGTGAATTGTATGGTACTGGAGGTAAAATAGGATTTGTTGCTCAATTGGGTAAAATTGACAGTTTGATTCAATCTATTTTAAATCACTCAGAAGCAAAATACTTAGGCCAAAAATGTGGTATGGATGACGAACATACCATTGCAGTGGATTTACGTGGAAATGTAATGACCTGTCAAAATGTCAGTTCTTTAGAAATCTCAAAGAATGGAGAATCACATCATGGTGGTAATTTGAGTGATTATTCAAACGTAGAACTCAAATCAGTTACTCATTGGTCAAATCGTAAAGAATGTCCTGAGTGTCCTGTACTACACATTTGTAAAGGTGCCTGTATGTTCTTGGATGAAAAGTTTTGGGACATCTCATGTGCCAATGCCTATTCAGATAATGTGGCTTTGTTTGCTTCGGCATTCACCTTAATAACCAATGGATATGTACCCACTTTAATTAAGAGTGATACTTTACCATTAGATAGACAAGACATTTTTGGTACTATCTTTCAACATGAAGAAGAAAAATCCAATAAAAAAATCATACCAATTAAAGTTGTAAAAGAAATTGTTGGTCAAGTAGACGATGTTCCTGTATACGGCAAATCTCGTTTGGAAGTATAAATAATAAAATAATAACCTTTTAAAAAGTGTGTAAAAATGACATTACCATCTTCAGGACAACCAATTGGCATAGCGGATATTGAAACCGAGCTCGGAATTCCTGTAGGAACCGCTGCTGATTTAACTTTTTTGAACGATTACATAAAACCGGGTATACGACCAGGTACGCCAAATTTGGCTGGGTTTTGGGGATTAAGTTATTTTTTACAGAATGACCAGGGTAACTGCAATAATGGTAACGTAACTAATTGCAACTGTAGTAACTGTGGTGGCGGAGAGGCAATTCAATGCTATACAACAAATAATTGTACCAACATAGGTGCTGCCAACTGTGACACACAATCTTGGTTGCAAACGGGAAATTGTCAAATTTCGCCAACACCCACATATAATTGTACAAGTGACCAAAATTGCTTCACATATGATTGTAATTGTAGTAAAATTATTTGTACTAAATTATTTGAAATTGGCCTTATGAAGCAAAGCATTTTTGAAGCCGACCAAGCATTTGGTGAAAGACTAATTAAGACCAATCCAGACATTTACAATGGTTACAGAGCATGGGCTGAAATTGTCGTTGATTGGATGGAAGGTAAAGGTCCAAAAATGATGCCTTGGATGAATGACGAAGAATTTAGTATTGCTGCCAAGAAATGGTCAACATCTTGGGCTTATGATATTGCAACACCTTGGGCTGAAGAAATGGCCTATATGATGGGCGAAAAAGAAACTGGTAGTATTGCCGGTAAAATGTTAATGATTTTTGGCATACCAATTTGTAAAGTTGTGGGTGTATGGCGCCGTTGGTTTGGTCCAAGTAAAAAGAAACCAGGATTCATTAAAGGTGCATCTCTTGTTGTTATTTTTGTCATGTTTAAACTAGTTGCTGAACTTGGCCGAATGATTGAAAAATTGACACCACAAAGGAAAATTGTTTAATGAAAGAATTAAGAAAAACCTTTATAAAGAAAAAACCTAAAGGAAAACTTAAAGCGGTTGAAATAACTGCAGACGATAATGGCCAGTATATACATGACCATGTTTCTTATTTTGCCAATGTCATTAGTTATGAAATTATTAGTTCTTTTTCAAAACAAGATAAAGAAAGATATTTTAAGATGGTAACAGACCATGAAAAAATGATAACTAATTTATATGGAAATTCAATGTTAAATTCTATAGTATTTTTGCCTGTGGCTTTAAGAAAAGGTGTAAATAACGAATTAATTCGAGAATATAAATTATGGCTGGATAAACAATGAAAAATACTTTTACTTCATTAGAAACTTTAACAACACATGATGGCAATACAATTATATTCAACCCAATGTGTGTGGGAGAATTTTTTAAAACTATTTTCGAACAAAATTACTTGAAACTTTCACCAGAAGAAAAAGAAGAAGTTTATTTAATTGAACAGAATTATGGGGATATTTTAGATAGAGTATGGAAATCTCCTTTGCAAGTAGCTGTTAAAAGTATTGGTGCCGGATGGGTTTTTCAAGATGAAGAAAGAAATCCTATAGAAGAATATCGATACGCTTTAGACATGGCAAAAGATGCTGACATAACAGAAGAAGCACATCAAGCTAAAATGGAAAGATTAAGACTTCACGCAGAGCTCTTTGCAAAAGAAAATAAGTAGTAATATTTTATTATGAATAGTTTTAAAACAAAAGCTGATAGGGATCGTTATCATTGGTATCAAAATGCACAAAATATGTTTTGGCAAAGCCCAATCTGGGAAGAACAAACCAAATTCGATACATCATTCAATGAAGTTTTATTAGAAGAAATTTATGCCATTGGTAAAAATATTGCCTTAGGTGTAGATAGAGATCCTCATAATAGTATATGGGACTACAGCAGACCCAATTTAGATATACTTAAACAAGAAATTATTGATATTGTAACTAGAAAAATTGTACAGAACATACCACAACTTCGTATGTTAAATATTCGTGGTTGTGAACATTTCATGGGTTGGGTCAATGTACGGGAACCAGGTGAAAGACTTGAAGTACACGGACATACTGAATCAGCAATTGCTGCAACATATTACATCAAAGCCAAAGAAGGTTGTGGTGATTTAGTGGCATTTGATTCTTCTCATGCCATTGATTGGGAGAATAATCGTTTAAGTGGCAGTCCTTTCATGCGTGAACGTAGATATAAACCCGTTGAAGGTAGATTAATTTTCTTCCCGTCTTATGTGTTACATGGTATTGATGAAAACAAATCAGATGATTTAAGAATTTCATTATCGACCGACCTAAGAAAAGTAGTCGATAAAGACGCATCAAATACTGTTATCTTAAAAAGTTGGGCAGGCAGAATGTCCAAAATCAAAGAGTGGAAACTTGAGTAATGTTTGCCAGATTGGAAAAAACATTTGAAAAACCACTTTATGCAATTACCGATCCGTTAAAATCATTTAAAGGTGATAATGGCAAGGGTATTGATTACAAAAAGATATGGTCACCCGAAGCAGAAAAACTTTATGGTATATTACCAAGAAGGTATTGGCAAGATTTTCACTTGACAATAATGACAATTGACTGTATAATACCTCCTCACACAGACACGGAAATAATTACTTCAATTAATTTTTATTTGCAAACAGAAGGTTGTAAAACTGTATTTTATAAACCAAAAAATAATGATTTAAAAACTATACAGGTTAAAAATCAAACTAATGGTCACATTTATTTTGAAGAAGATTTGATTGAGGTAGATAGTTTTATTGCCAAAGATTTTGAAATTTGGTTACTTGATGTAACTCAAATACACGGCGTACAAGGGAATTTTAATTTAAGAAAAGCACTTACACTAGGAACTTTCATACATAAGTATGAAGATGTCCTTAAAATGTTAAAGGAAACAGGTAATGGCATTTGTTAAATTAAAACACCTCTATGAATATATGCCACACACAATTATACCAAAAGGTCAGGCTGATTCATTTGCAGGAAAATATGGATTAGGAGTAAGACACAGTACAATTTGGACACCAGAACCTGAACGTGAAACTTTATATAAAGTTATTCCAGAAAGGTATTGGAAAGATTTTCAAGTAACGAGAATGTCAATTAATAGTTTATTGTTACCTCATGTTGATAATGATTTTATAACAACAATTAATTTTTATTATGAACCAGGAGATTATAAAACTATTTTTTGGAAAGCAAAACCAGGTGCAAATTCTTGGAAAACAGAAGAAGATAGGCACACAGAGGTTACAACTGGCAATATGCAAGCAAAAGATATTAATGTGGAAGATTTAAAAACTAAAGTTAAAGAGTTTGTAGCTGAGAAACAAAATATGCCCACTTGTGAAGAAATTACATATGTTGATGCAGTATATACTTTTGACGATGTGTATGAAATTGGTTCATTTGTCGCTAATAAGAATGAAGCGTATTTGTTAGATGTTAGTGTGGCACATAATGTTGAACCATTGGATGGCACAAAACTTAGAAAAGCTTTTGCTTTAAGAACCAGACACTATAACTATGAACAAGTGTACGAAATGTTAAAAGAAACTGGAAATTTATAAAGGAAATAAAAATGTTTTTTGAAAAATTAGATTATACAGTTGATATTGAAAAATTAAAAAAAGAAGTCCGTGAAAGTGTTTTCATTTTAGGTGACCAAGTTGTTCAAGGTAAAGAATATGAAACACCAAAATATCATGGTTTTGGTGGTTGGAGTTTGTTGAGTAGAAATGCCACATGGACTGATGGCTGGGAAGCAATTCAACTAGAACAAGGACAAACATTAGAGTCCTTTTTACCTACACAAGAATTAATTTGGAAAGCATATAAACATTTTAACATTTATCATGGATTAGAACATGACAAACCAACAGAAGCGTATGTTGGTGAAATTAAAAAAGTATTGGATGATTTGCGTGAGCTTGGATTAACTCCGTGTAGAGCGAGAGTTGCTTGTCTAAAAGCACACTCAAAGAGTTTAATTCATAGAGATGCAAATTCTTCCGAATATATGACCCGCATACACATACCATTGTGGACTAATAAAAAATCTGTTCACATATGCCAAGGTAAAAATCTACACATGCCGGCAGATGGTGGTGTTTGGATTCTTTGGACAAATCTTTGGCACCAAATTAGAAATGATTCTGACGAAGATCGGTACCATATTATTATGGATGCTTACGATACAAAAAAAATTACAAAGAATTTTAAATATGAAGGTGATTTTGAATTGTATCGTAACTATATTCGTGGCCAAATGGAAAAAATTGAAAGTGTTGAATTGACTGAAGAAGATATTGATTTCTTTGAAGCAATCAAAGAAAAATATTTAACTAAAAAATAAATTATGGATGATCGGCATGGTATTATATTCACTGGTATGGAAAGAACTAGGACAATTAGTCGTCCTGCTGGTGCCGCACGCCTAAGAACTTTTTTAGAACAACACAATTACAATATTGAAGTTATAGATTATTTTGGTAATTTTACTGAAAGAGAACTAGAACTACTTTGTGAAAGATATATTGGACCAAAAACTTTGTTTATTGGTATCAGTATAACATTCATATATGCATTCGATAAAATTAATTATCTATTCAAACACATCAAAGAAAAATATCCAAAAGTACAAACACTAATTGGTGGTAGTGAAACTCCTATTGAAGGTGTTGATTTGACACAAGTAGATAGAATTGTTTGGGGGTATTCTGAAGAAGCCATGTTACACTACATGAAATTTCTTAATAAAAAGCTTTTGAATGATTTGCCGTGGGTGCCTTATCGTGGAACAAAATCAATCAATGCGGAAATGTTATACAAGAATGATTCTAGCGACCTGACAATCAAATGGTTGGAAAGTGATTTGATTAAAAACAATTTTTTACCGATTGAAATTAGTAGAGGTTGTATTTTTAGATGTAGATTTTGTGCCTTTCCACTTTTAGGTAAAAAAAAGAATGATTATATTCGTCATGTGGATAACCTATCTGCTGAGTTGAGAAGAAATTATGAAATGTTTGGTGTCAATAATTATTGGTTTAATGATGATACCTTTAATGATAATGTAGTTAAATTGGAATATGTTGCTGAAGCAATTGCTAAAAGTGGAATAAAAATAACATATACAGCATTTCTCAGAGCAGATTTAATTGAGGCTTTTCCTGAAACAATTCCAATGTTGGCCGATACAGGATTAGTCGCTGCAACTTTTGGTTTAGAAACATTTCATCCAGAAGCAAAGAAAGCCATTGGCAAAGGATTAGATAATGAAAGACAGTTTGAGGCAATTAGGCAATTAAAGAAATACAAACCAATCTATACATATACTGGTATGATTTGTGGTTTACCAGGAGAACCAATCTCTAGTGTGATTAAAAGCCAACAAATGTTACTTGACCAAAACTTTGAAGTGTTCGATAATTGGGATTGGTGGCCGTTGTTAATTAGAAAAGGTTCAATAAGCCGCCTAAGTGAATTTGAAAAAGAATATGACAAATGGGGTTATACTGAACTGTTACCAGGAGAATATTCCATACCAAAAGTTGATGATGATATAAAATATGGTACGGATAATAATGGTGTGATGATATGGAAAAACAAATATACGAACTGGCACACGGCCAGAACAATTACTAATCAATTAAATATTGAGACCGAAAAACACAGAATTAAAGCTGGTAAATCGATTTATGGAAATGCCGATAAGGGAGTTAGTATCAACCATGATGTTTATGAATTGGTTGGTATGGGTGTTGATATTAAAGACATTATTGATGGCAATTTTGACAAGTCTTTTTTAAATAAAAAAATACGAGAAGCGGATCAAACCATTTTAGAATATAAAAAATTAAAGTTGGGCATACAATGAAATATCTTTGGACAAAAGAAGAAATACATATTGCGGATGAATTATTATCATTGGTACCAAACTTACGAAGTGAATTTTTAGCCCACCACAAAGATTTTGACACCACATTTAAGGGAGGTATTCCCTATTCTAAGGCAAATCCATTGGCTATTTTAGATCATGTTCCCGGAAAAGTGGATTGGAAAGTTGAAGGTTTACGATACTTCTTGCCAGAACAAAAAAAAGAGAGTAATATGTTTTTAGATCCAAAGGTGTCAAATGCTTTTCCAACAGCATCAACATTAACACAAAAATATATTAAACATTGTGGTTGTAGTGGTTATAGTATTTTAGAATCTGGTGGAATAATTAAAAAACACGTTGATGTTGAAAATAGGTCACATAATAGTGTTAGAATACATATACCACTAATCATACCCGAAGGAGATTCTGGTTTTGAAGTTAATGGTTTAACAACCAATTGGTCAAATTTGTTTGCTTTTGATAATGGAGAATTACATAGTGCATATAATAGAACAAACAAAAGAAGATTAATTTATATTATAGATATAACAAGAGAATTTTTATTGATACCTAAATTTGAGAAAAAGAATGTTTAATTACTGTTCACCAAAAGAACTAAAAGACTTACAATCCGAAACTTTTCCTGATGGTAAACGATACTATACATTAGAAGATGGCACAAAGTTGCCATCGGTCACCACAGTTCTTGGTGCACAAAAGAAAGATGCCATCATGGCATGGCGTAAACGAGTTGGTGAAGCAGAGGCCAATAGAATATCAAAGGCCGCCACAGGTCGTGGCACCAATGTTCATACACTATGTGAACGTTATTTAAACAATGAATCGTTAGGTGATATTATGCCTGATGCCAAAGAAATGTTTAAATCAATCAAGCCATTACTCAATCGTATCAATAATATTCATTACCAAGAACAAGCACTATGGTCTAAACAATTAGGTATGGCAGGTCGTGTAGATTGTATTGGTGAGTTTGATGGTGTATTATCTGTAATTGATTTTAAAACATCTAAGAAAATAAAATCTAAAGTTGAGATTGAAGATTATTTCTGGCAAACATCAGCATATGCACTCATGTATGAAGAATTGATTGGCACACCAATAAATAATTTGGTCATTATCATGGCAGTACAAGATGAACAACCTTTATTGTTCCAAGAAAAAACAGAACATCATATCGATGGTTTGGTAAAGGCCATACAATTTTATAAGGACCAATACAAATGAAAAAAATATTACTTACATTATTATTTGTACCAATGTTGGCTTTTGCTCAACAACAAAAAGCTGGCGTAACATACAATGCAACAATTACTAGAGTTATTGATGGTGATACTGTGGCATTCCAAGCGTTATGGTTACCAGATCCATTAAAGAAAGAATTGTCAATCCGTGTATTTGGTGTTGATACGCCAGAAAAAGGTTTTCGTGCCAAATGTCCTTCTGAGGATGCTCGTGGCCAAGCCGCCACAGCATTTACCAAGAAGATGATAGAACAATTTACCACTCGGCAAGTGGTATTAATGGATTGGGACAAGTATGGTGGTCGTGTCCTAGGTGACGTACTATTGAATGGTCAGTCCTTGCGTTCCATGTTGATCCAACAAGGTTATGCACGGGAATACTATGGTGAGGCAAAGACCAGTTGGTGTCCATAAAGTGGTAAACTTGAAGTAAACTGGTTGCCTATATAAGTATAAACACTTATAATAGGAACACTATGAACAAATATTGGAAAAAACTCTGCACTCCCGAGCAGAATGAAAGACAGTACGGGGCTTTAAAACTTTTGGCTGGTGGTCTAAGTTTTCTTTTTGTTATTTGGTTACTAGAAAGGATTCTATAATGCCTAGCAAAGATTGTGTAAAAGAATATAAGGTAAGAAGTTTTGCTTTCTACATGGGTGCCTGTGCATTCGCTGTAGGTGTACTAGCAATACTTTTTATTTTGAAATAATTCGTAGAAGTTATTAAAACGTTTGGTAAGACGTGGGTGCGAATCCCACCGCCTCCACCAGCAACTACATTAGAACGAACCGAGTTATCGGTAGCAAACAGAGCCAGACTGGTCTAGTGTAGTTCCTAATGGGGGCGAATAGATTCGATTATCAGATTAGTATAATAATGGAGAATCGCCAGAGAAGGCGTAATCACTAAATTAAATTAAACGCTAACGATAATAAGTTTGCACTTGCTGCCTAAAAGGTAAGCGGAGTTTCACCAGGTGAACTTAGCAACAGAATCACCTGGATAAATAAAACACCAGCAACACACAAACCGCTGGTAATACACATAAACACACACAAAAGGAGAAGTAAATGAGTATGACACCTTATGAGATTCGGCTAGAACTCTTAAAAATGGCCAAAGATATGCTAACTGATGATTATCACACTAGACATGATTCTCTACAACAGCAATGGCATACACAGGTAGATGCAGCAAAAATTGCTGGCACATCATCACCTGATTTCCCGGCGTTACCGCCATTTCCCACAGAAGAAGAAATTGTAAAGAAAGCGGAAGCTCTCAATCAATTTGTTTCTCAAACCACTCCACAACCTGAAGTTAAAATAAAATCGAAATCAAATTCGTAATTGGAGAAAGCCGGCTTCGGCCGGCAATTAACAAGGAGATAAGATGAAGTTTAATCTTCCAAAAATTAATTTAGTCACGGCAGTATTAACAGCAGTTGCTGTTTTGTTTACTGTACCAACACTATCAAAAGAATTCATATCGACAGCAACAGAGAAACAAGTTGCTGCAAGTTACAACAAACAAGTAGAATGCCTCGCCAAAAATATTTACTATGAATCGGCTGGCGAAACATACGAAGGTAAATTAGCCGTTGCACAAGTAACACTTAATCGTGTTAAGAGTGGCCAATTCCCAACAGACATCTGTGCTGTTGTTTACCAAAAAACCACAGATGCCAATCTTAGGACAGTTTGCCAATTTTCATGGACCTGTATGGTCAAAGAAATGGTACACGGACAAGATCGGTATAGATGGGAAGAATCTCTACTAATTGCAAAAAGAGCATTGACAGTTCCAGTTTTACATGATAAAATAGCAGAAACAAACGCACTGTATTACCATGCTACGTATGTAAATCCTGGTTGGAATAGAAACAAGGTTGTAACGAAAATAGGTAATCATATATTTTATAGTAGAATTTAATATGCCAAGTCGTGAAGAAATAAAGCAATTTAGTATGCTGATTGAAAAACTAGTGGCAGATGAACATCTAGGTTATATGGATGCCATCTGTCATCATTGTAAAGAAACTGGACTCGAAATAGAAGTTGCTGCCACTCTTATATCGTCTGCACTCAAAGCAAAGATTAAAGATGAAGCACAAGAAAATAATCTGTTGAAAAAGAGTTCGAAACTGCCGATATGACCGAGAACACAGGCTTTGCAGCCTATGCTCTATGGAACGCATTGAAGCTGCACTTTACTTCCGATTCTTATGATTACTTTAAATACAATGGTAAGACGAATGTATCTAAATCCACATTTAGTACAAACAAATCAAAATACCATTTCTATAAATTATCCCGAAAATACAATCTAGAGGAACTCAAAGATTTTTATATTGCCAATTTTATTCAAGGCAAAGGTGATTGGGTTGGTGATTTACTTCAAGATGGTGATGAGAACTATACCAAGTGGCAAAAAACTCAACAAAGCTTGACATATACCTTTGAGAATGATATAATGTATATGTTCGATAGTGTTGATGGCGCTGAGTTCTGGCACATTGATGATTACTTTAAACCTATTGATGGCGGTTGGCCAATGTTAATCACCAAAATGATGCACGATAAGATTAAATTAGAAACAGTTTGTATTCTAATAGATATATTTGACTGTATGCCACGATGGGAAAAACAAATTACTGAAGATATTATTTGGCCGACACACCGAAGAATTGTAAAGAAATACACACCATTTATTAATTATAATAAACAGAAGTTTAAAGAAATATTGAAAGAAAAAATTAAAGAACATGCATAAGATTACAAAGATTTACTTGGACATGGATGGTGTGATTGCCGATTTTAATAAACGGTATAAAGAATTGTACAAGATGGAACCAAAAGAGGCAGAGAATAAAAAAGAGTTTCATAAATTTTTTAGTGAGTTTATTGCCACTCAACAATTTGCAACACTAGATTTGATGCCAGATGCTGTACCATTATTAAACTATCTTAGTAAGTTAAACATACCTACTGAGATATTATCTTCTACATCATCCGAAAAACGTGATGCTGATATTAGGGCTCAGAAACTAACATGGTTACAAACCCATAACATTGGTTTCAAGGTCAATTTGGTACCAGGTAAAAGATTGAAAAAAGATTTTTCTAATGCCAATTCAATATTGATTGATGATACACTAGTTAATATTGACCAATGGCGTAGAGAAGGTGGTGTTGGTATACTTCACACAGATACCATGACCACGTTAGGTATTTTGAAAATGTACACTTGACATTGGATAAATACTATTATATAATGAGAAGTTCGTGGATAAGTTGTTTATACACCGTTTAATACTCCGTTTATACGAAAGGAATTACTATGAGTTTTGCAAATCTAAAACGCCAATCTGGCAACCTTGACAAACTATCTAAAGCAGTCGAGGCACTCTCCCAAACAACCGAAGGCAATACAAAGGTCGATAATTTCTGGCGTCCAGAAGTTGATAAAGCAGGTAATGGCATGGCCACTATCCGTTTTCTTCCTGCATCTGAAAAAGATGGTGATGATGCTCTGCCTTGGGTCAAAATCTTCTCACATGGATTTCAAGGTCCTGGTGGTTGGTTAATTGATAATTGTTTGACCACTAAGAATCAACAATGTCCTGTGTGTGAACACAATTCTACATTGTGGAATTCTGGTATAGAAGCGAACAAAGATGTAGTTCGCAAACAAAAACGTAAACTAAATTACGTTTCAAACGTTTATATTGTATCCGATCCAAAACATCCTGAGAATGAAGGTAAAGTATTCTTGTTCCGTTATGGTAAGAAAATCTTTGATAAGATTACTGAAGCCATGAATCCTCAGTTTGCTGATGAACAAGCAGTCAATCCATTTGATTTATGGAAAGGTGCTAACTTCAAGTTAAAGATTCGTAAAGTTGAAGGTTATCAGAATTATGACAAATCTGAATTTGAATCGGCAGCTCCATTATCTAGTGATGATGCTGAACTTGAAACAATTTGGAAATCACAATACTCACTACAAGAGTTGATTAGTGATAAAGAATTTAAGTCATATGATGATTTGAAGAAACGTCTTGATAAGGTACTTGGCCTTAATGGTGAAGCACCAAAGACGACCGTAGAACAGGTAAAAGCAAAAGAGTTTACTGCTACTAAGAAAACAGTTGCTGAACCTGACCTAGCAGATGATGATGATATGGCATACTTTAGTAAGCTCGCTGAAGAAGATTAATGCCTTGTGAATTTTTAACTTTGATTGAAAGGAAATAAAATGAAGTATCTCGTATCTCTACTCGCAGCTGCATTTGCAGTAACCGCCTTTGCTCAAGCTCCTAAGAAAGAAGAGCCAAAGAAAGAAGCTCCAAAAGCAGAAGTTAAGAAAGATGAAAAGAAGAAGTAATTCTTCTAAATAGTAGTAACACACCCGCCACGCCTCTTAACAATGCGCAACCTTGGCGGGTTTTTTATTATACAACTCTGGTACTTTGTAATATCATTTGTTGAAACGTTTCTTCTTGGTTTCTTACTGCAGGTATGTAACCCCTCTTTACAGAAGAATTCAAATCATTTTTAATAACATTGTTTGTTGTAATAGCTTTTGCCACCTCAGTTTTATCATCAATTTTTGCCATCAAATTTTCACCTTGCAACACATTTAATTTTTGGCCAACGTTTGGGGTTTCTACTGAGGGAGGTTCTGTATTGTTGGTAACAGGTGCCGGAACTACTTGTGTTGGAGTTTCTGGCTTAGGAGATTCTTTTGGTTGAACTTTAAGTTCTTGTTTTAAAGTACCATCATCATTATAAAATGGAGCATATTGTTTGTTCCACTTATCTTCTTTTACACGCCTTGCGGTTCCTTTTCCTATAAATTGTTCTTTTGTAAATGGAAGTTTTTCAGCCATATCTTCACCAACAGCTCTGGGTGCAGGAACTTCATAAACTTTTGTATCAGCAACAATTTTATTTAATTTATCTTCACCGCCCAATTGACGTATTCTTTTATCTCGTTCTTCTCCTGGTTCCATTGCTAATGCATCAATTGCTTCTTGTTTGCGGTTCAGAATAATATTTTCCAAGAATTGCCGGCCTCCGGCAGCTTCAATATCTTTTGGACTTCCATTTTGTAATACATTTCGAGCTTCTTCTGGTGAAAGAGCTTTCATGTTTGGAGTTATTTCATTCATTTTATTCACCAACCACAAAAGGCCACCATAAAATCCCACCATACCACCAACCAAACCAAGAACACCTAAAGCAAATTTTAAATTTTTCCAAGTGTTTTTACCAATACTCAACATTCTCAAAAATTTATCTAAAAAACTTCCATCATCTTCTTCATCCAACTTTGTTGCAGTTACAATTTTTTGTGTGTACGGTTTACCTGTTATAGCCTGCATAAGTTCTTTGTGCCGGCGCATTCTTTCTAATTCTTTTTCCTCAGCAAATTGAGATTCACTTTGTTTTTTTAACCTATCTTCATCATTTGTTTCTTTTAGAAAATCGTATATTTTTTCTAAAATATTCATCATTTCAGGACTAACATCACCACCAGTTGGTCCTAATTTACTGGCGGTCTTTTTATCTTTAATACCAGCAAAATACTTTATATCTCTTGTGCTACGACCTAATATTCTGCCCAAAATGGCAGGTGCTAAGTTTGAACCACCGGTCAACATCTTGGCAATATTTAAAATATCAAACTTTTCTTTGATACCTTTCATTCTTGCTTGGGATCTTTCAGAAACAGTTGCTCTCAATGAACCACCAATACCACCACCTTCAGCAAGTTTTTCTGTCATTAAAGAAGCAAAAGATTTGCCTCTAATTTTTTCTGCTTGTTGGTAATCCATTACTTGCGCCTTTTCTTCATAAGTGCTGGTTTATCATCAGCGGGTTCTTCTCGTTCTTCCGTTTTTTGACTTGTATTTGTGGTTATATTATTTGTTACTGTATCTTGTGCTCGTTTATCTCTATTTAAGCTTTCTTTAAGTTCTTGATTCTCTTTAGCTCCGGTAACAATTACATTGCCAGAATTATTAATTGATAAGGATAAACTTTTTCTATTTTTTACTCGATTTTCTAAACCTTTTCTTATATCAGGATTATTTTTTAGTGCTGTTGGAAAGCTCAAATTTAAAGTGTTTAAATCGTAATCAGTGATTTTCTCTAAAAATTCTGTTGGTGTTGAAGATGATTTTGCATATTCTATTGCTGAATTTTCTTGCACTTTTCCATATTGTATTCGCCTATCAGCAAAATAAGATATTACTCTAGGATCTTCTCCAAAACCATTAGGTAATTTAGATGATAAGTCTTTCTTTAATGGATCAAATACATTTTTTTCGTACCAATCCATCTGTGCATCAAACAGTTCTTTTGCTCGTTCAGATGCCACTTTTTTCCATTCTTCGTTAAATTCTTTTGTGCCTGGTTTTTCTTTAAATCCAAATTGTGGGTTCTGTACAACAAAATCGTCAATAGTTTTTGATTTGGAATTCATACCAAAAATTCCATATGAATAATAACCGGCACTAGGATCGTTACCCACAATTTGGCCACCTTTTTTTAAAGCTTGCTCTGGAGTTTTTGCTCCGGTTTCTCCAAATATTGATATTGCTGCAGCTCCAGTTGACAATTTTACGGCTGTAGATGGTTTAACTGTTGGCTTAGCTGCTGGTGCTGGTGGCTTAGCTGCTGGTGTTGCTGGTTTAGGTGCTGGTGCTGGTGTTGCTGGTTTAGGTGCTGGTGCTGGTGTTGCTGGTTTAGGTGCTGGTGCACTTTTTGGCGCTTCAACAGGAGGTTCTTTAGCAAACCTGCCTTTTTCATCACGATATTGTTTTTTTTCTTTAGAAGGTTTTCTACGAGCAGTTAATGCTTTAATTAATTCTTGATTAACAAACTCAGCATAATCTTCTTCATTTTTAGATTCTTTTTCTCTATCGAGTATTTCTTGTTTTCTTAATTCATCTTTTTCAACCAATAGATCGTAAATGTTACCTAAAGCCTCGACAGCAGGATTTGCTTGGCCAATACCAGAAGCAGAATTATCTAGTGCACTTGCAAATGCAGAACGTCTTTTTCTGGTTCTACCAGTAAAAAACTTAATATCTCCTTTACTACGACCCATTGCACGACCTAATAATGCTGGTGCAATATTACCACCAAAAGTTAAAGTCTTGGCAATTTGTAATGGGTCAAAGGCCTGTTTTATGCCTTTAACGCTTGCTTGTGTTTTTTCTGAAATGGTTTTACTTAAAGACGAACCAACACCACCACCTCCAACAATATTGTCTATCAGTAGTGATGAAAAAGATTTACCTCTAACATCTTTGGCTTTTTGGTAATCCATTTACTATTTTCTTTGTCTTTCTTTAATTTTTTGATTTTCTTCTTCAATATACGAAATCAACAAAGATATGTAAATATCTCTTTCCCAAGGTAACATATTTTCAAGTTCGGTCAAACTGTATTTGTGGTGTTGCATTAAAGCAAAATTTGTTTTATAATAATTACTCAGATTGTCATGACGAAATGTTAACCGAAAAAACTTTCTAACCCTTCCACCTCTATCGTGTGGTTAAACCCACACTTACCACAGGTAATGTTCACATCTTCTTTTAATTTTGGTAAATTCTCTAAGAACTTTTCTACTTTAGAGAATTGTTCTTGGTTCATGCCTTCTACAAATTCTAACATTTCACCAGGTTGTGCTTCATGGCCATAATAAAACTGTTCACCATCGTAAATATACTCGATTGATTGAGCAATCATATTAAAGGTTACTTGACTAATATCTTCATATTTTAGAGAATCTTTAACCACACTAAATTCAGGATATTTCATTTTGATTGAAATCTTTGGTGTGAGTTGAATTTCTGATTCCGCATTTTCTGGAAATGTAACTTGTATTTTTGTTAAATCAATATTCTTTTCCATAATATTGCCACACTCTTTATCATCAACAATATTATTACACTTATATTTTGATTCAACAACTTCACCTACAGATTTGGCTCTCAGATTAATAAAATAATATTCAATATCAATAATAGGCAATTTATCGATTTCAATACCTTCTGTAACTGTGCAATTATTTAAAATGTCACGAACACTTTGTTGTACAGTATTTGAATCAGAAGATTCAATGGCCATTAATAAATTCTTTTGCTCTTTTACAAGAAAAGGACGATAACGAATTTTCTTTTTAGATAAAGGCAATTCAAGTTCATAGATTGGTACATCAAGTTTTGGTAAAGCCATAATAACTCCTTATATAATCATATTAAATTTGTAGTTCTTTCTCGTAAAGCTTCAGCACTAAAAGATGCTGATTGGTCTGGAGGACTTATACCAAATTGTGTTAGTTCTGGTCCACCATTTAAAATGCTTGATACTGCAGCAATACCCGCATCGACAAACTGCATACCAAGCGATTGTAGAGAATTGTTTTGCCAGTAGGTATAGGCAAAAGTCACTCCTAGTTTATGATAACCATCTCCACTCCAATCTAAATCCATTTGATTTAGTGAAATGGGAAAAGCGTCATACAAATTAATAGAATATGATACTTTATTGGTTACATCATATTGATTAATTGTCAATATGGTTGCATATTCTTGTTTATAACGAATATTATTATTGTACAATGGATTAATAAAGTTTAGCCAAGCATCAAATAATATCTTTTGTTGCATGTCATCATCAACAATAAATGTTAAATCAATATCATTATAGGTGTTTAAATATGGAAACTTTTCAATTGGTCCATATGTTTTTTGTTCTGTAGTGGCAAGTGTTCTACCAGGTAATTGAGTATTCTCGCAACGAAAATTTAATGACCTTGCACCAGCAACATATGGTATTAATACCAATGGAATATTAACATTGACATCAAATTTGTTTGGTCGTGCTAGGTCACCACGAAAACTTGATTTAAATTCGCTAATGCTACCTGCCATTTTAGTTCCTTATTTGTTCTAATGATTCTTGCCACACTTGTTGGGATTTGGCACCTCTGAACTGCTGTAATGGCAGAAAAGCGGCAATATCCCACTCATTAGGTTGGATGGCAAGTATCTTTGACTGGATATGACCAGAAAGATAACGTTTAATACAAGGCCGAAACTCTTTAAGGCGTCTGGAGGCGACTAAAATATCATAGGTGACTCTCAACCTGTCAATTTCTCCTGGTTCACCTTGGACCGCAAATTTAAGTAGTTTACCTAAAAATGCCATCCGATAATTAAATGGCAAATAATGAAGGTTTAGGCCTAAAAAACCATCATTATATTTTTCGATTGCCAATACCATTGGAAAACGGTCATAGTATGGCAAATCTTCTTTACCTTTTGGATCGTAGTAAAAACAATATAGTTTACCCAATCTAAAATCATTCACTTGCCTAAACTTTTCACGGCTCATGCCGATTGGTATGCTTGCTGTTCCTTTTAGTTGAGCAATCTTCTGTGCCAGCCAATCTAATGATTGCTTGGACATCACTTTCATTTCTGAAGATGACCGTTCTTTGGCCAATAGTGTAAGTTTAGATTCCATTGAAGTATTTAGTTACAGTCCCAAATGTTCTTCTGTCATTATTTTGAACTCCCAGCCACGGTCTAAACAATATTCTTGAGCGGCTTTCCATTTGGCCTGATTGACACCATATGTTGTAACTTCAGTTATGTATTGTTTGGTAACTCGTTTTCTTGGTTCTGGTGGTACGGTTTGTTTCTTTGGTTTGACCTCTATCATCAATGTTTTCATTGTACCATCTCTGGTTTTAACTTTTACTATGAAATCAGGAAAGTACCGGTGAAAACGATTATCGATTGGAGATTTATAAGGAACAATCAATTCTTCACTTGCCCATGATATAATGTCATCATTCTGGTCGAACCAGTTCATCACTCTACATTCCCATGAAGAGCGATACACAATGTTATTTGAGTCCCCAATATATTTTTGAGGGTTTTTTGGTCTGAATATTCCTTGGTAAGCCATATAAATATGTATATTCAATCTAAAAAGAGAAATCAATGGCCATCATTTCTATTCCAACCTCAATCGGTGGTGTAAGTATACCTGGTACTACAACAAAAGGTCCTTTGGGAGCTTTATTTGATAGTAAATATAAACTGGCAAACTATCAGTATCCTAGAGATTTGGGTTCAGCAACCAAAGGCCACGCCATAAAATTTACTATAAATGAAATACAACCAATATCCTTTTCTTCCTCTAAAACAGCATCGGCAGTTGAAGCATTAGGCCAAAAATTAAATTCAGTTGAGTCCAGAGGATTAACTGACCTTGCAAGAAGTGCGTGGGATGCATTCTCTGATTTTGGAACCACTTTTGCAAAAGACAATAATATAAATTTAAGTCTTACAAAAAGGCAAACCCGGCAAGTTGCAACAGTAGCTTTGTATATGCCAGATACAGTAAATTTTCAATACACTCCACAATATAATAATTTGGGATTAAGAAATACATTAATCAAAGCAATTCCAAATGCAACAGCTCAAAAAAATATTACGGCAGCTATTGAATCTGATATTACTCGATTGGCTTTAGCAACTCAAGGTTTAGCTTTAAATCCATTGAATCAGTTATTGTTTGATACGATTGATTTTAGGTCATATCAATTGGCGTTCACATTTACACCATATTCTCAACAAGAGGCAGAAGATGTGAAAAAAATAATTACATTATTTAAAGAGGCTGCACTACCAAAAATAACAGATGCAGCTTTTGGTATGTTTTTTATTCCTCCTAGCACATTTAAAATTGATTTTTTATATAATAATGATATAAACAAAAACATTTCTAAAGTGACAGAAAGTGTGATCGACAGTATCGATGTCAATTATGCGCCTAATGGATGGTCAGCACACACAGATGGTGCACCAGTACAAACAACATTGACAATGAATTTCAAAGAAATTGAACTTGTTGACAAGAAAAAAATTGCTCAAGGATATTAAAAATGCAATATTTTGATACTTTACCAAAAGTTCTCTATACACAAAATGGTGTAGCTTCAATCTATACTAATTTATTGGCTCGTGTAAGTGTAATACCAGAAATACTTAAAGATCCTTTATTGTATTATACATACGATATTCAAGAAGGTGATACACCAGAAATTATTGCACACAAATACTATGGTGATTCATATCGTTATTGGATTGTATTGTTTGCAAATGAATTATTAGATCCTCAATGGGATTGGCCAATGACTTCTAGAGTGTTCGAACAATATCTTGCAGATAAGTATCCTTCAACAAATGTATATTCTGAAGTGGAATATTATGAAAAAATAATAACACAGTATGATTCTAATACTCAAACAACCACAGTAAATAAAGTTAGAATTGATGAAGATGCATACAATCTTTTACCGGTTACTCAAACAGCAACATATACTTTACCTACTGGACCTGTAACAATAACTACAGAACGTAATGCAGTTAGTGTCTATGATTATGAATTAGATTTGAATGAATCAAAAAGAAACATTAAAATTTTAAATTCAATTTACGTTAATCAATTTGAAGAACAATTTAAACAATTGTTGACAACTTAACATGGCTGAAATCGTATCTTTTCCTGATGGGGTAGAATCACCAGGTTTATATTATCCTCAAGATTACAATTTAAAAACTTTAAATTTTTTGACCGCCAATGGTCAACGAATAGAGTTAAAAAGAATTCTAGGAGAGTTTTCATATTATGAAGATATCTACAATTTTGTTTCTTCTGGTTATGTTACGGTAACTGATTCACAAGGTTTTATTGAGTTATTACAGTTAACAGGTAATGAATATATCGAAGTCGTATTCAGTAAAATCAAAAATGATCCAAGTGAAAATGTACAAAAGTTTCGAGTATACAAAGTTGGGCCAAGAGTGCCTGCGGGCAATTTAAATACTGAATTCTATACTTTGTATTTTTGTTCAGAAGAATTACTTTTGTCGGAACAAATTAAAATTAGTAAATCTTATAAAGGCACAGAAATTCATAAGATTATTGAAAATATAGTATATGAACAATTAAAAATAAAAAAAGAAAGAGTGCAAGTAATTGAAAAAACCAAAGGTGTTTATGATTTTATTATACCTCGTTTAAAGCCACTTGAAGCAATCTCTTGGTTATCAACTTACGCTAGGCCATTGAATTATGTTGGTGCTGATATGTTATTCTTTGAAACACAGAATGGTTACAATTTTAGGTCATTACAGTCAATGTATATTGATCCTGTATTTGGAACATACAAATACCAAATGCAAAATTTGCCAGAAAATGTGGAAAGTACACAAGAAAAATTTATGAGTATACTAAATTATGAAATTGTAAAACCTTTTGATGCTTTAGAAGAAATTAGTTCTGGAACATTTGCAAATAAAGTAATAACAATTGATCCATTAACAAGAAAATACAAAACAACAATATTTAATTACAATAAATTTAAACCTCAAGCAAAGACTTTAAATCCAAATAGTCCATCAAATACAATAAAAAATAGACTTGGTACAAATTCAAATGAAAGTTACGATGGAACAATAAAAGTTCTTTTTGGAAATGCCAATCAGCAAGATGTGGCTTATATTAAAGATAAAGAAGCAGGAGTTGCCAAGGACATTTTTGTTGAAACATTTATTCCAACCAGAACGGCTCAAATTGCTTTGGCCAATTATACAATTATTAAAGCTACAGTACCAGGAAATGCTTCGATAACGGCAGGTAGAACGGTGAATATTCAATTACCATCTTTAAAGCCAATGGCAAATGGAAAAGAAATGGATAAATTTTATTCAGGTAAATATTTGGTCACGGCTGTAAGGCATATTATCGTACCAACCGGTTATCAAACTGTTTTAGAATTGGCTAAAGATAGTTCAGCACAGGCATATCAAAACATTAATTATAACTCTGATTACAATAAGGCATTAGAAGGATAATGGAAAATTTTATTGGAAAAGATGGGTTTAATTGGTGGGTCGGTGTTGTAGAAACTCGAACTGATCCTTTAAAGTTGGGTCGGTGTCAAGTTCGTATTTTTGGTTATCATACAGAAAATAAACAATTAATACCCACAGCAGATTTACCATGGGCGGCTTGTCTTGTTTCACCAAATTCAACACAAAATTTTTCACCTCCTAAAGAAGGAGAATATGTCGTAGGATTTTTTGCTGATGGTGAATCAAATCAAGATCCTGTAATTATGGGAGTATATTCTGGCATAAAACAATCTGCAGGCGGTGATGCAGGTTTCCAAGATCCAAGAACACCAGCACAAATTGCAGCTGCACCCAAACCACCAGATGGTATTGTTGTTGAATCAGTAGGACAGCCCACCACATCACCTTCAGCCAGAGGTGTAGTTGCAAATACTCCTCAAGGTCGAGCGGCCAATAATCGTACACACATCTGTAACGTAGCTGTAGAGATTAATAAAGATGTTGCAGTGATTAAATCTGAAGTTATGGGTATCGTTAAGTTAATACGAACAACATTAGAAGGCTTGTGGGCCGGCACATCAAGCACACCTATTATTGAAGAAGCAAAAGAAGTTGCTCTGGCATTAAAAGCAAAAGTTAAATTAATTCAAAAAGAAATAGAGCCTATTATTGATGAGATACGAGCTTACCAAGAATACATAAAGTATCTACAACAATTAATCGCATATATACAAAGCCTGCCAGCACAATTACAGGCATTATTAGCAAAATGTTTAGCCGAAGCAACAGTTGAATTAAAAGCTGCTCAACAAGTAGTTAGCACGTTGACTGACCAAACTGCTGTGTTGAATGAATTAAAAGCAGAAGTGCAATCAGCAATTAATATACAAGAAGTGGTGGCCAGCGGAAATACGGCTTTAGTAGTACCACAATTATCATAGGATGAGTAATGACAATAGATAGTTCATGGACAGAACCGGTCGTAGTAGATTCAGATAATCCGCCACAATACCCATATAATAAGGCACAACAATCTGAATCTGGCCATTTAATAGAAATGGATGACACACCTAATAGGGAGCGTGTGCGTGTTCAACATCGTGATGGTACATTTTTAGAAATGCAACCTGATGGTGAAGTTCATAAAATTTATGGTAATGGCTACGAGATTGTTTTAGGTGATAAAGATGTACAAATTACTGGCCAATGTAATATTACTATTGAAGGTGCTTGTGTTGTAACCATCAAAGGTGATAGTTTGATGAAAGTAGAGGGCAACGTCACTCAACAAGTCAAAGGTGATGTTACACAGACAGTTGATGGCACCACAAAAATAGTTGGCAAAGGTGATGTAGATATTGCTTCATCTGGTGATATTAGTTTACAGGCTCAAGCAATCAATGTCGATGGCCAATTGAATGTGACGGGTAGTGTGGCTGCAACACAAAGTGTTTCAGCATTAGGTAATTTAAATGCTGGCTTACAATGTTTTGCTACATTGGGCATGGTAACGCCAGGTTATATTTCTGCTGGTTCTCCTGTACCTTTAAATCCTATTCCAGGTTGGGTATCAGGAATTATGGTGACAGATATAGTACGAACTATGGTGATGGATCGTATAATTTATGACATACACAATCATGCAGTTTTAAGTAAAGATTTTGGCGTTACTTCTTTACCTACACCTTTAATGTGAGAATATAAATGAGTGCTTTTGGTAGATTAAATTATAATTTTGATTCAGCTAAGTTTGGTGCAAACAACGAACTTACTGACGGTCAAAAACTTACACTAAATTATCCAAGTCCTTTATACACTTGGCAGGCCAGTGATTTGTCCGGAAGTTCTGTTGCAAATTATTTTCAGAATCCACATTCTGCTAATTTGACTTTGATGACAAGTTATACAAACCAGTTGCTCACATATTCAAATACTCAAACAGTAACATATAACGTAGCACCAATAGAAGCTAATACTTTGAATGCTTTGGCTAATAATCTTTTAATTGAGATATCAAGTTTCACAGACCACACCAACAGAATGTCTGGTGTAACAGAATCAACAAACAAACTCACAATACCAGATTATCAAATTGCTATGTCGATTGGCCGGCAAGTTTTGCAAATTTGTAATCAAGTTGATGGTGTTCAAAACAATGCACCAATTCTTGGTAATTTTACCAGTTTGGCAGTTGTACAAGATGTTTCAAATAGTGTTATACAATTATCCAGTAGTGCTACCACATTAAATGCCAGTTTAAGTATAGTTGGCAGTAATACCTATAGTGACATATCAAGAGCCTCAATGAATACTATTATTGCATCGGCTCAAACAGCATTTAATTTATTGAATAGTAGGCGAGTAGGCGACACAACATTCTATACAAACTCAATTTCTCTTATTCAAGATTACAATACTATTCTTCAGTTCTCAAATCTTGGCGTAAATTCATCGTATCTCATTAAAGATTTAAATATTGGTACAACCAAGTTACAAAATTATTTACAGTATAGTGTACCTGTAGGTTATCCAAATAACATATATTCTGGTACAAGTACAACAACTACGAGCACAAGCACCTCAACGTCTACTGAAGGATTATCGGTTACTGGTGTTGTTCCTGGAACATATACATTATCAACTATTTCTGTTGATGCCTATGGTCGTGTGACATTTGCAAACACCGGAATAGGCACACCAGCATTTAATTCTTCAACACAAGTAGCCAATACTCAAATTATTGGAAATCTTGCAGCAAATACATTGACAACTTCTAATTTTTCTATATCTGAATCTGGCGGAAAATTAATATTTAAGTATGGGGCAACTGTGATTGCTTCAATGGGTGCAAACGGAATCTTTATTTCTGCTAATAATGTTATTGCTGGCGGAACTCCATAATGCCATTGAATTCTTCTGGTCCAATTAGTTTAATTGGTTCTATTACAGGTCAATCAATAGCGAAAGAATTGAGTCTTAGTGAAACAGCACAACTTAGTTTGTTTGATTCTTCTGTAAGAACTTTATTGGGTGTCGCTAGTGGACCAATAAGTATGTTTAATGGTTATGGTAAATCAAGTTCGTTTTCTTTTACTATTTCATCTAACCAACAAGAAGTAAATTTGCGAACATTAGCATTGGCTGCTGGATGGGACGGCACAGCTGCTGTTGCGGCCACAATTGGTGCTGGTGTATATGTTTGGTCAGATAATACTGGTGTAGCAGGTTTAACAATTGATGGTTCTTGGCCTAATGGTGTAACATTAACCAATAACGGATATATTATTGGAAAAGGTGGTAAAGGAGGCACTAATTCTGGAACAACAGCTGGTGCTTCAGGAGGTCCGGCGATATCTTTAGGCATCAATGTCACTATAGTAAATGGTTCAGGTGCATTTATAGCTGGTGGTGGCGGCGGTGGTGGCGGTAATTTAGCTGGCGGTGGTGGCGGTGCCGGTGGCGGAGATGGAGGATTGGGCAGATTTACAAGTCCTTTTGGAACTGGAGGATCAATAGGTTCTTCAGGAAGTAATGGAGGCCAAACGTATGGATCAAGTAACATTGGCGGTTCTGGTGGCGGTGCTGGTGGCGGTGCAGGCGGCACGATTGCTACTGGTCCACCAAATCCAGCTGTTGGTGGCTGCGGCGGCGGCGGAGGCCGAATATTACCAGGAACTGGCGGCGCAGGTGGTCCCGGAGGTCCTAGTACCGGTGGTGCCGGCGGTAGTGCAGGTAATGCTGGTTCAGTAGCCAGTCCCTCCAATAGCCATGGTAGTGGAGGTGGCGGTGGCTGGGGTGCATCTGGTGGCACCGCATCTGCCGGATCAATTGCTGGTGGCGCAGGCGGCAAAGCAATTGCATTAAATGGTTATTCAGCAACAACAAGTGGTTCGGGAACAACATACGGAGCGATTAGTTAAAATGAGAATAATTTATAAAGTTGTAAATCCTAGTATAGGTCTATATGAAGATGCTGAAACAATTGAATTAGCTAATATTAAAGCAAAAGAAGTTGCTTGGCAATTTTATCTTTCACAAACTAGTAATTCTCCCATTTCTAAAGTAACTATCAATGATGATGATTCAGAAACCTGGGAAGCAATATAAATAAAGAATGGCAAGCTTAACCAGAATATACTCCGATATCGACTTCACATTTACCAAAAAACCGGTAGTAGGTGATGTTGCTTTGAGTTTTGATACTCAGGCAGTAATTCGTTCTGTTCGCAATCTATTATTAACTAGGCATTATGAAAGGCCTTTTAATCCAGATTTAGGTTCAAATATTGATGCTTTATTGTTTGAAATGGTTTCTCCTTTAACGGCTACCAGTTTAGAAAGAGAAATTCAAAACGTCATAGAAAACTATGAGCCAAGAGCCAGAGTAGATAGTGTCGTAGTATCTGCACAACCAGACTACAATGCATATAATGCTACTATAACATTTTATATAGAAAATGCTACATTACCAACCACAGTAACACTCCTTTTAGAGAGAAATAGATAAAATGGCAGGGGCTAATTCCAATATTCAGATAACAGATTTAGATTTTAATACAATTAAAACCAATCTAAAACGGTATTTACAGTCACAAGATACACTAAAAGATTATAACTACGAAGGTTCTGCACTTTCTACTCTTTTAGATATTCTTGCTTATAATACTCAATACAATGCTTACTATTTGAATATGGTGGCTAATGAGATGTTCTTGGACTCAGCTATTCAACGTCAGTCGGTAGTATCTCAAGCCAAGTTGTTGAATTATACTCCCACATCTGCATCGGCTCCATCTGCAACGATTGACTTAAAAATTAATCAAGTTACAGATTTGGCTGTAACACTACCAAAATTTACCAATTTTATCTCGGAAGCAATTGATGGCATCAACTATCGTTTTGTGACAGTAACAGACACTACTGTAAATACTAATACAGTTAATCAGACAGCCACATTCTCAAATCTGACAATTAAACAAGGTGAGCCCGTTAATCTCACATTTAATTATGACGCAACTCAAAACCCTTCAAAGACTTTTGAAATGCCAGATTCCACAATTGATACTTCAACACTAACTGTAGTCGTTCAACAAAGCACTTCAAATACATATTCAGAAGTATACTCATTGGCCGAAGCTTATTTGGAATTAGATCCCACTTCTGCTGTATATTTCTTACAAGAAGGTCCTAATGGCAATTATCAAATTTACTTTGGTGATGGTGTTTTAGGTAAATTATTGACTGATGGCAATCAAGTAATTGTTTCATACATCACAACAAGTAGTACAGCATCTTATGGTGCCAATAACTTTGTTTTAATGGACACGATTGCAGGTTATTCAAATACAGTCATCACACCAATTACATCAACAACTCAAGGATCAGATAAAGAAACACTCGATTCTATTCGTTACACAGCACCAAAAGCATATTCTGCACAAGGTCGTGCAGTAACAAAAGAAGATTATATTTATCAAATTCAAAATAATGCTGGTTTAATTCCAATTGAAGCAGTAAACGTATGGGGCGGAGAAGAAAATGATCCTCCCGTATATGGTACCGTTCTTGTTGCCATTAAACCGAGAGGTGGTTATGTATTGACAGAAACACAAAAACGTATTGTTGAAACTGAAATTATTAAACCTATTAGTATATTAACTGTTGTACCAAGAATAGTGGATGTTGATTATACCTATTTAAAAATTACTTCAAATATATTATACACACCAAGATTAACAGCCTATTCAGCAACACAACTAGAAACACAAGTGTTGGGTGCTATTCAGTCATTTGGATCTAGTACATTAAATACATTCAATTCAACATTCAAATTATCTTCTTTAATAACTACTGTACAATCGGTAAGTCCTTCATTTATTACAAATGATGCATCAATTATTTTACAAAAACGATTTGTTCCAGATTTATTAAACTCAACAACTTATAATTTTAATTTTGATACATCTTTAAAGAAAGACATATATTCAGGAAGTATTACGGCAAATCCAACATTCCAATATAGAGATTCTAAAAACAATAACATTATTAGAGAAGTTGTTTATTTGGAAGAAACACCATCATCTACATCAATAATTGATTCAATTTCAATTGTAAATCCTGGTTTTAATTACACAACAACACCAACAGTTACTATTGTTGGTGATGGTTTTGGTGCTACTGCTACCGCCACAGTTATTAATGGCCAAGTTGTTAGTATTGAAATTACAAATGCAGGTTCAAACTACACCCAAGCATTAGTTCAAATTACAGGTGGTGGAGGTTCGTTGGCCTCTGCATATGCTGTATTAGCAGGAAACATAGGCACATTAAGGACGTATTATTATAACAATGGTGTAAAAACTGTTTTAGATCCTACTGCTGGTACTGTTAATTATGGTACAGGTATTGTGACACTAACTGCTTTTAATCCAACTCAAATAAACAATACAACCGGTGTTTTAAGTATTCAAGCCACACCAGTATCAACAATTATATCTTCTAGTAGAGATAAGATTGTCACACTTGATTCAACTGATCCAGATTCAATTAATATAAACATTGCTGCTAAAATATAATGTCTTTAAGTAAAAAAACTTCAGTACAAATTGCTCAACAACTTCCCGAATTTGTTCGGGACGATAGCAATTATCAAAATTTTGTACTTTTCTTAGAGGCATACTATGAGTGGTTAGAAACTCAATATACGGCCAATGCCAATAGTACCATTGTTAGTACCACTAGCCAAGGCATAACCTATGGCTCAAAAAATATTTTAAATTATGTTGATGTTGATGAAACACTTGATGAATTTGTTCAATATTTTCTTAATGATTTTCTTCCATATATTCCTGTTGAAATATCCACAGACAAAAGAAAATTATTAAAAATATCAAAACAGTTTTATCAAGCAAAAGGTACCGAAAATTCTTATAAATTCTTGTTTAAAGTTTTATATAATGCAAATCTAGAACTTTTTAATACCAATGATGCCGTGTTAAGATCATCTGATGGTAAATGGATTATACCAAAATATTTAAGAATTGAATCTGCAGATTTGAACTGGCTTTTAACCGAAGGTTTTAAAATTTTTGGTGAAACTAGTAAATCGTATGCTGTAATTGATTACGTTAAAATTGCTGGTGAACGAATAGAATTATACATTTCAAATATACAAAGACAATTTACAGCTGGAGAAAATATTACAGTTGTTGATAATAATAATTTAGAAGTTTATTTTTATAACAATGAAATTTATGTACAAAACCAAGGTTATGAAATACCTGCAGGTGCGGTAACATTAACTGAAAAAATTGTTGGCACAGTTTCAGCAATTGCACTCAACCCCAATTATAAAGGTTTATTCTATAGTACTGGTGATCCAATTGTTGCTTATGGAGGTTTAGATCCAAATAAAGCAAATCCAATAGGTCTTTCTGCAGAAGTTGGTGACACAAATCTTGGTAGTCTGGCAACATTAGTTGTTGTTAATCCTTCTCATGGTTATAGATTACCGCCAAATACTCTAATATCAATTACTGGTGGTGGAGGTAGTAATGCTGCAGCACAAATATCATTGTTAGATGAAAGTAAATTTGCAAACCTTACATTAGTAACAAGTAATACATTAGGTGCAGTTGCTAATGTTTTATTAGGAAATACAACTCATCCTGTAACATATACATTTGGCGGTGGAGTTATTGCTTTAGGAAATACAAATACAACTTTATCGAATACATTAACCTTTAAAACTTTTGTGGTGGCACCAATTGGTTCAGTACAAATTACCAATTCAGGAAAAAATTATTCTACTGCACCGACAATTATTGCGCAGTCAAACTATACAACGGATTTTGGCACAGACGATTTTAGCGTTCTTGGTATATTACAACCAATTCGGATCTTAAACGGCGGTGTTAATTATGGCAATTCAAACACAATTACGATTCTTGGTGGTACAGGATTTGGAGCATATGCAAACATTAGAGTAAATGCTGCAGGTTCAATTATCTCCGCAAATTACAGGTTTGAAACAACAGACACCGCAAATAGTGCATATCCTTTAGGTGGACTTGGATATGATTCAAATTATTTACCCACAGTAAATGTATATTCTCTTTCAGGTTCAAATGCGTCTTTAATAATACCTGGTATTATGGGTGCTGGTGCAACTTTTTCTCCAACTACAGATTCTATTGGTTCAATACAAACAATTAATATTATTAATGGAGGTGAAGATTATGTTTCTACACCAAACTTATCATTAAGAGTTGCCGATGTTGCTGTTTCTAATGTTTCTCTTTTATATCCAATCACATCTGGTGATTTAATTTATCAAGGTACCACAGCAAATACTAATTATTATGCTTATGTCGATTCTACATTAAAATTAAGTACAGCCGCACCACCAAACACAGCAAATGATGTGTATCAAATTAGAACTTATAATTATGTGGGTGACTATAATTCAACACTGCCATTAAAAATTGATAAAGATGTTAATGCAAATACATACACCTTAATCATGCCATCTGTTACTTCTTATGTTGATCAATTTGGAAATCCAACATCAATTAAACGATATGGTGATGGTACAGCAAAAGCAACAGCATCTTTCTTGGGTGGTGTGGTTTTAGGTGAAGGAAAATATCTAAATGATGATGGTTGGATTTCTTCTTTAGGTAGAGTTTTAGAGAGTAAAAACTACAACAAATACACATATGTTCTTTCCACCACACAAGCTTTGGCAAAATACAAAGAACTGGTATTAAATTTAGTTCATCCATCAGGAACAAGGTTAATTGGTCGCAATTTATTAAAAGCAGTAAATTCATTTATCTTTACTTCAGATAATGCGTTTCAGAATGGTTATCCATTGTCCTATCTTGCTGGTACGGCCGCCTATGCCACTCTATCCGTTGTGGCCACATCATCAACAATTAGTAACAATATTATTAAATTGACCAATGTTATTGCCGGCAATATAGGAAATACCATATTCGCTAATGATTTTATAGAATTCACAGCCACCAATAATATTCGAGCATACTCTACCATTACTAATGTGGATTGGTCAAATAATCAGATTTATATGCAAGATAATGTATTTTTAACTTTTGCAAATGTTGCTTTTGCCTCTATAGGTTCATCTTCAAACGTCATAAATATAAACACCTTGACTGGACAATATGATGGTAATTTTAGAGAATTAGCAAATTCCAACAGTATATTCTTTGTTGGTGACACAATTTCTTTAAATAATGGCGGAACGTTCTATACGATTACTAAGAGATTTGCTAATGGTAACTTCTCAATAAATAATAGTTCTTTAGGACCTATAGCAAATACAAGAATTACTGTTAATAAGAATGCTAATACACAGTCAGTAATAATTTATGGAGATGTAGGATTATACAATACTCCAGAACTAATAACGGAAGATGGATACTCACTCTTAACCGAGAGTGGTCTCTTTATATTAATAGGGTAAAAAATGCCAACAGTAAAAATATCACAACTACCAGAAATAAGTAATTTCAGTACCAATACAGGGGCAACTCTATTTGTTGGTGTGGATCTCACTACTGGAACTACAGGAAAAGCAAATTTAATTACTTTGGGTGAAGGACTCTACGCCTTTCAACCATTAAAAGTTGGCAACAATCGAATTTTATTTTCAAATACTATTGGCCAATTTTCAGGTAATTCTAATACTCGTTTGCAAATCAATAATCAGAACTTTAATTCCAATGGTTCTTCTGACTATATAGCAACAACAAGTGATTCAAACAATTCAAACAAGTATATTAATATGGGTATTAATGGGTCAACATTTAATAACTCAATTTATACTGCAATGAGGCCATATGATGGTTATTTGTATTCTTATGGTCCGTCAGCATTAAGTGCTTCGGGTAATTTAGTTATTGGTACCGCATCTTCTTTTGCAAACATTGTTTATATTGTTGGCGGCACAGTTACTAATAATATTGTAGCTCGTATGACCAAAACTGATTTACAATTGTCTGCCAATTATAATATTAAATTTGGTGACGGTTCTATACAATCTGTTGCCGCTAGTCCAGTAAATTATTCTCAGGCCGCCTTTACATTAGCCAATAACACTTCCGTTTTATCTCAAGCCGCATTTAATGTGGCCAATACATCGTCTGCAAATACATTTATAACTCAAGGTGTAGATGTTACTCAAAACACCAGATTGACTATTATTGAAGGTACTGACGTAGCACAAAATGCACGTACATTGATTATTGAGGGAGTAGATAGTACACAAAATAACAGAATAAGTGCAATTGAAGGTGCTAATTTTAGCCAAAATAATAGAATGATCATCATAGAAGGTACTGATACTACACAAAATACCAGACTTACTGTAATTGAAGGTACGGATGTCACTCAAAACACCAGATTAACTGTTATTGAAAATGTTGACCTTTCTCAAAACACGGCAATTTCATCGACAGATGGTAAGATGCAAAGTGCTTATAATACTGCTAATAATGCTTTTGTTAAAGCCAATAATGCTTTAGCCAATACAACAGGAACATTTGCTGGTGATTTAACCGTAACTGGCAACGTAACAATTACTAATACTGTGTCACCAAGAAAAGGATTCATTTATACACCAAACATATATCCAAATGCTCAGACGGCAATTACCATAAACTTTGCAGACGACTCGGTTGTTCGGGCTCAGACTTCAGCCAATTTGGTTGTAACACTCTCAAGTTTTGTTGTAGGTAAAACAGTTGAAGCTTGGGTTACTAATACTACTGGCACCAATCAAACATTCACTCACGGATGTTCTGCAATTAATTCAACAGTTAGTTCGACCACATACGCAATTCCAGGAACATCAACTATTTTTGCAAGATACTGGTGTATGGATGGAACATTAGCAAATACTTTTGTGGCTATTACAAAATAATAATAGGATCATATAATGCCAGTTTTAACCGCCAATTCGTCACTACTAACATACTCTAGTAAGTTGTATGAGGTATTACAATACTATTTTGCACCTTCATCAACTGCTTCAGAATTTGTTGATGTGCCTAATAGTTTATATGCTTTTATCGGTAGAGTAACTCCTTGGCCTGATCCTTTTAATCCTCCGGCACCAGAACAAAGTCAAATTGCAATTAAAGACACATTTAAAAACATTATTGCTGTGAAAAAAATAATATCTTCAGATATTGCACCTGTTGTACCAAGAAGGAATTGGGCTACAGGTACAGTTTATGACTATTATGATGACAGAGTAAATATGTTTGCTGTAGATGCAAATAATTTGGTCTCTAAAAATTTCTATATTAAAAATAGATATGACCAAGTGTTTATTTGTCTATGGAATAATCGAGGTGCAGCATCAACTGTTGAACCTCAACTATCTCCAGGAACGTTTGATTCAACTTTTTTGGTACAAACAGCTGATGGATACAAATGGAAATTCATATATTCAATTGACGCTGGTATAAAACAAAAATTTTTGGATGAAAATTGGATGCCTGTTCCGGTAGGATTTAATGTACCTAATCCTACATTAAATTCTGTAGCTGAAGGACAAATAGATGTGATTAACATTACAACAGTTGGCCAAGGATATCAATCTGGTGGAGTAGATGTTGTTATAACTGGCGATGGAACTGGTGCAAACGGTTCTCCAGTTATTAATGCAGCAGGTTATTTGACTGATATGATAATGACAAGTGTTGGTTCAGGTTATACTTACGCAAACACAGTTATAACGCCAGCTGCAGGTTATCCGGCAGCAAACGTAACGGCCGTTGCAATAACTCCTGTTTCTCCTGTTGGTGGCCACGGACTTGATCCAATTTCGGACTTAGGCTGTAACAATGTGATGATAACTGTAGAATTTATTGAAGATGAGAACGGAACTATTCCAACAGACATTACCTATTATCAAATAGGTTTAATATTGGATCCATCATCACAACAAAGTACACCTGCTTATACTTTTGAAGATATTTTTAACACCACAAAACAGTTTACTGTTTCTCCTGGAACAGGTTTATTTGTTAGTGGTCAAACAATTTATCAAGGACCAAGTTTAACCTCAGCAACATTTACAGCTCAAGTTGTTAGTTTTGATGCCACAAACAATCTTTTGAGTGTCATAAATACAAATGGAACACCAACTATAAACGATGCTCTTATTCAAGATGCGAGTGGTGCTGTAAACGTAGCTGTTAGGACGTTATTGGCCACATCCGATTCAGAATTTATTTTATACTCTGGATACATGACATATATAGAAAATAGAACGGCAATTCAAAGAAGTCCTGATGGCACAGAACAATTCCGTTTAGTGTTAAGATTTTAATTTTGGAAAGAAAAAATGGCAACCAATTTTACCGGCGACTTTAACGTAGATCCTTATTATGATAATTTTGATGCGGCTAAAAATTATCACAGAATATTATTTAAACCTGGATTTGCCGTACAAGCTCGTGAATTAACTCAATCACAAACTATTCTTCAAAATCAAATTACTAGTTTTGCTGATGCTATTTTTGCTCAAAACACACCAATCTCTGGTGGTAAAGTCACAGTAAACCAAAATGTATATTATCTAAAATTAAACACTACTGTAGGTTCAACAACAATTTCTGCTGAAGATTTTGCTGACGGAACAATTACAAATGCAGATTCAAGTGTTGTTGCTAAAGTAGTTTATGCAGCTGAAGCAACAACAACTAGTTCCGGTGCAGCTGGCGATTCACCCACATTAATTGTATCTTATATTACAGGTTCTCGTTTTGTAAGTGGTGATACAATTTATCTTGTAGATTCAAACTACACAGCAACATTAATAACAGAAACAGTTACCAATTTTGCAACAGGTTTAAGTTCTGTCGCTTCTATCTCTGATGGTATTTTCTATGTCAAAGGTAACTTTGTTACTGTATCAGAAACAACTATTCCTTTAGAAAAATATAGTTCAACACCATCATTACGTGTTGGTTTAAATGCAACTGAAAGTATTTACAATTATACAGACGATTCTAGTTTATTGGATCCAGCGTTAAATGCTTCCAACTATCAGGCACCTGGTGCCGACCGATATAAAATTACATTATCACTAGAAACACGTCCATTAGATTTGGGTAATGACAATGATTTTATTGAATTAGTTCGTTTAGAAAATGGTTCAATACTTAAACAAGTCAATGAAACCGTTTACTCAACAATCGATGATTACATTGCAAAACGTACTAGTGATACAAATGGTGATTTTATTGTCAAAGATTACACATTGACACCTAAAGCAAATACAATTAACTCTGCAAAATATAATTTAGGTATTTCAAAAGGTATTTCCTATGTTCGTGGTTATCGTTTAGAAACTCAAAGCGATGTTACTTTAACCAATGACCGTGCAAGAACAACATCAGCTGCAAATAATAATCCAACATATATTGATTATGGCAATTATTTCTATGTTAATTCTGCCAATGGTGTGTTTGATGTATCCACATTACCGGCAGTTGATTTTCATAGTGTAGTTAAAGCAAATGTTAATACAGCAAACGTAACTACATATAACTCAACATTGGCAGGTACAGGTTATATTCGCAATTTAATATTTTCTAGCACATCAAACACTTCTAATGGTGATGCTTATATTTACAAAGCATATGTGTTTGGATTACAGAATCAAGCGTTATCAGCAAATGCATCAGCCAGTTCCGCCAATAATACATTTATTACAATACCAAGTACAGCACAATTTTCTGCCAATGCCAATGCTTACTATAACGTAACAATTAGTATTGACCGAGGCACATCTGCTGGTGATTTTAGAACAATTACATCTTATGTTCCAGGTGGAGCAACAAGAGTTGCTTTTGTTGACCGGCCATTTACTGTTGCACCAGATACGACATCAGTATTTACATTACGTTTTGATGTTACTGATTATGAATCTATCATTGTAGATACTCCAGGAACACCATACACAATTACGGCAAACGCTGCAATTGATAATTCAAGTAAAGTTGGTAATATTTCCACTGGTGATACAGTATTACAAAATCAAAACAATCCTGAATTATTATTCAATTTGGGTAATCGTTATGTAAGCACCGTAACAGATACTTCTTATAATACCGTTCAGGTGTTTAGAAATGTGGCATTTACTGTTTCTGGTGCTAATATTTCTGCCGCTTTAACATTTGGTGCCGCACCAGTTGCCACTTTATCTTTCCCATTTGGTAACGGAGCACTTTCAGCAGATTCGGTTACTCAAAACTTTCAAATTATCGTTACCAATCCACAATCCAGTGGTCTGAGAGCCGGCCAATGCCTGCCTTGGACGACAGGAAGTCGCACCGTAACGATTTCAGGTAGCGGATCAACTGCGACCTTCACAACTCCAACAAGCGACCTAGGTGCGTTTACGGCCACCATTATTGCCAAAGCATATGTACGAAATGGTAATGATACCAGTTATGTGTTAAAAGCCAAAAATCTCAAAACGGCAAATACAGCAAACGTAAATTATACCGGTACAACTGTTGCAACTTTTACCAAAGTTGATTTAACAAATGGACAAGTATATGTACAAAATTCTGGTTTAGTTTCTGCGGGACAGCCACAAAAATTATATATTACTGATGTAAAACGAATTCGTAAAATTATTGATACTGGTGCGCCGGCAACTGTGCCCACAGATGCAATGTTGACGAATCCTTCTTTTGATGTTACAAACCGTTTCTTGTTTGATAACGGCCAAAGAGATTCATATTATGATTTTGCAACACTTACTTTAAAAATTGGTCAAACACCAATACAAGGTAATATGTTGGTGTTGTTAGATTATTATGAAACAACTGGTGGTGATGGTTATTATTCTGTTGGTTCATATTTGTCTCCAGTTTCTTCTTTACCAGAAAATTATGCAGAGATACCAAGTTACACAAGTACTTCAGGCACAACATATCAACTACGAGATGCTTTAGATTTTAGACCAGCACTTATTAATGCTCAAGCAAACTTTACAATTAGAACTAGTGGTTCTGGCTCTGGTGCTGCTGGTGCCTATATGCCTGTCGATTTAAGTACATTTGTTTCTGATTATTCCAATTATTTGGGACGTTACGACAAATTAGTATTAAGTAAAGACCGTGCATTTGAAATCATTCAAGGAACACCTTCTGATAATCCTTTACTGCCGGCAGAACCAGATGGTGCATTGGTTGTTGCAAATCTATTCCACGATCCATACACAGCTTATATTCCAAGTGAAGTAACTACTGGTATTTTACCAAATCTTTCTGTTGAGAAAGTGAAACATAAACGTTGGTTAATGAGTGATATTACTGGTTTAGAAAGCCGAGTAAACAATCTTGAATACTATACAGCATTAAATCTCTTAGAGAAAAATGCAGCCGCATTACAGATTCCTGATACTAATGGTTTAAATCGTTTCAAAAATGGTATTTTAGTTGATGACTTCTCTGGTTACTCAACATCAGATACAAATAATAATGATTATTTGATTACTGTCAATCGTAGAACAAAACAGATGACAGCATCACAGAATGTTTCTAATTTCCCGTTACAGTCGTTATCACTTGTATATAACATGGGTCAGATAGATTCAACAAGTGCAAACAATTTGAACTACAAGATTTCTAAATCTGGTTCTTCTAATTTCTATACATTACCATACACAACATCGAATGTTGTTACACAGCCAATTGCCTCCCGCACAGTCAATTTAAATCCTTTTGCTGTGGCTCTCAAAGAAGGTATAACAACTTTAAGTCCTCCAATGGACAATTGGGTAGATACACAAAAATCTCCTGATTTATTAATTGTTGATCCTAACTTACAAGTATATCGTGCAAGCGACCAAGTTAATGTGTTACAAGTGGGTGATTGGAAAACTACTGTTGCAACAACAACGGTTGCTACAATTGGTTCTGGTAGAAACTGGTTCACCAATCGGGTGACAAATTATATCCAAGAACAACAACAAACTATTTTAGGTAACTATGACAAGTTAAATTCTAGTTATGTTGAAACTTCTGGATATGTACAAGACGTTAGTATTCTTCCTTACATTCGTCAACAATTTGTATTCTTTAATTCGTATGGCATGTTAATTAACACTTCTGTTAATGCTTATTTTGACAACGTACAAGTTAATAAGTATATTCGTAAACCAAACGTATTAGAATTAACTAATGTTTCTGGTGAATTCCAAGATGGTGATATCATTGGTTATTTTGCTGGTGGTAATTTTACACCAATTGCAAAAGTTCTCTCATATTACAGCTATTCAGGAACAACCAATGTACGTTTATATGTAATTGGTGATATTGTTAATGCGAATTTTAATACTGGAGCTTCAGTCCGTAATGCACAGTTTAACACATCTGGTCAATATCAAACAACAACGGCAAGTGGTGTAATTAGTACCTATACTCATTTGGGTGGTTTAATTACCAATGCCAATACAACTACTACACTTACATTATCACCTCTTGCTTCAAATACAACCAACTTCTATGCTGGCAATACATTGTATGTAATTAACGGAACAGGTGTTGGTCAATCTGCCAATATCACCTCATACAATGGCACCACTAAGTTGGCCACATTAGGTAGTTCTATCACAGCAGCCAATGGTGATATTTACTCTATTGGTTCATTAAAGACCAATGAAGTTGGTATGGTTTCTGGTGTGTTCTCTATACCTGGTGGCACATTTAATACAGGTGAAAGAACATTTAGAATTGATAATAGTATCAATAACAATTTAGATAGTGCAACAACATATTCTAAGGCAACATTCTTTGCTTCAGGATTACAAGCAACAAAACAAGGTCTAAATTATGCTTCTTCTATTGATGCTGCAAAGAATACATTTGTTAGCACAGCAACAAGAGAAAATACAAGCTCATACACATATACTGTAGTTTGGGATCCTGTTGCACAAACGTTTATTGTTGATAAAGAAAATTATCCTAACGGTGTATTCATTGATTCTGTTAAATTGTTTTTTGCAACTAAGCCAACAACAGGTTTTGCACCAGTAACATTGTCAATTGTTGGCACTACTAATGGTTATCCAAATGGTGAAACTTTAGATAATTCACAAGTAACTTTGACTTCTGAACATATTAATGAACCTACAGCAGAACCACATTATTTGGATCCTACAACATACACATTGTTTAAGTTCCCTGCTCCTGTATATTTGGAATCCAACAAGTTGTATGCATTTATTGTTCGTTGCCCAACATCAAATGAGTATTCAATCTATACTGCTCAACTTGGTGATACTGCAATTGCATCTTCTACTAAGAATTTGCCAACAGACACAACACCAACTACAGTAACTAAGATTAATTCAGCACCATATGTTGGTTCTCTGTTTGTTTCTCAAAATCTACAAACATGGACTGCTGACCAAAATGAAGCAATGATGTTTGTAATGAATCGTTGCGTATTCTCTAAAACAGTAACTCCAACATTACAGTTTGTTGTACCTAATAGATTACCATACAGAAAAGTTGTTGAAGATGATATTAACTATTATTTGAATCCTAATACAACATCTAATAAGATTGTTACTTCGGCAAATACAAATGTTCCAATTCACGCATTGAATATCTCAACAACTGATTTCTTGCCCGGCGATACAACATTAAATTACACTTATAGTGCTACATTGAATAGTTCATTTACAGCTGCAGCAACAACCGGAATAACTCCAGGTAAATTTGGTACACCAACGTATGATGACATTTATTTAAATGATGGATATGGTGAACGTGTACTTGTTGCCGATTCTAATACATCGTTCTCATTGTATGCAGTAATGAGTACCGCAGATGATGCCGTGTCACCAATGATTTCTGATGATGGTTTAAGTGTGTATACAATTCGTTGGAATATTAATAATCTTGGAATCTCTAATTCAATGATTTCTGTTGCCAATACTGGTGGTGGTTATAACGCCAATACACTATTGGTTACCGTTACTGCTGCAAATGGTTTTGGTTCGGGTGCAGTAGCTGTAGCTAATGTTTCAGCACAAGGTAATATTACTAGTATTTTCATTACCTCTGGTGGTTCTGGTTATGCAACAACACCAACAATTACACTTTCTGAATCAACAGGAAACACTCGGTTGACAGGAAATGCAAATGCTATCATTACGATTGCCGGTGAAACTTCTAAATCTGGTGGTAATGGTCTTGCCAAATATATTACCAAAAAAGTTGTATTGGACCAAGGATTTGATTCTGGCGATTTACGTGTATACTTTACCGCATATCGTCCAGTTAATACAAATATCTATGTTTACTACAAGATTCTTTCAAGAACCGATACACAATTATTTGATGATGGTAACTGGCAGTTAATGACTTTAATTAATAGTGGCGATTCTAAGTTTTCTGAAAACAGAAACAATTTGTACGAGTATGTTGCTGCTCCTGGTTCTGGAGGAACTGCTCAGAATTATGTTTCTTACGCCAGTACAGTTAACGGACAAACATATAATAGATTTAGTCAGTTTGCAATTAAAGTAGTTCTTGCAACATCAGATAAAACTGCTGTTCCGTTCTTAACTGATATTCGTGCAATCGCTCTACCAGCAATAGGATAAAAAATGCCATTAGTTAAAATACCAGGAACCACATTTGTTAGAGATACTAACACTATGGCTCTGATTAATACTGATTCTGTAGGTTTAGAAGAATATACTTTTAAATCAAAGTTAATAAACAATCAGAAGTCCGAAATAAATACTCTAAAATCTGAAATTAATGACGTAAAAAATGATGTAAAAGAAATTAAACATCTTTTACAACAATTGTTCACTAGGAACTAATAATGGCAAATACAGTAAACATTTTAAGTTTTAATAACACATTTGGTGACTTAGTTGCTCAGCAAAATAAAGCTGCAGTCGAGTTAAATAATCTTGCTGGAGGAACATCTTCTAACAATTTCACTAAAGATACTGGAACTTTATTTTTAAATGGAGTTGGTGTTGCTTTGTCAGTAGCCAATACTGTTAGTTTAGGAAGAGCAATTGTTTCTGGAAACACCTCTTTATTGGGAGATTTAGTTGCTACATCTAACGTAGCAATTACTGGTTCCGATTTTGCTTTGCAAGTTGCTAATAATGCTGTTATTGCAAAAACATTAATTACTGATTCAATCACATCAAACACTTTAGTAAGAACCACAACAGTAAATGCCAGTGGTGGTGCCTTTGTTAACGGAATTACAGCAAATACTTTAATAAGAACTTTAAATTTAAATGCACTTGGATTTGTAGTGGCAGATTCTTTAACTTCAAATACTGCAATATTTGCTCCACTTATTAACGCTAGTACAACAGGCATTTTTAATAATATTACATGTAATAATGCAATTTCTACAAGTTCAATTGCTGGTGCATATAGTGGTGTTGCGACATTATCCGCTGGTTCAACAGCGGTTACTGGAGATTTAAATGCAAACACTAATACTGTGGCCACAACACAATTTGTTAAGTCTGCTTTAAATTCAGGTAATACGTTTAATATGGCAGTAGTTAATGGAGTGGTTAATAATGGTTCATATGCTAATCCTTCATGGATTACATCTTTAGCGGGTTCTAAGATAACTGGTGATATCGCCGGTTCTTCAGCAAATCTCTCTAGTTACACAATTAACCAATCTGTGAGTACGGGTAATGATGTTCAATTTAGATCGGTTGGTGTAGGAACTGCAGGTTCTGGTACAACAGGCGAACTTCGTGCCACCAACAATATTACTGCTTATTATTCGGATGATAGATTGAAGAAACGTTTGGGTAATATAGAAAATGCGTTGGCCAAGGTAATGACATTAAATGGTTTTCAATATGAAGCCAATGAAACCGCACAAGCTCTAGGATATACAGTTAAACCAGAAATTGGCCTATCGGCACAAGAAGTACAGGCAGTATTACCTGAAGTGGTTGTTCCAGCACCGATTGATGAGAAATATCTCACTATTCATTATGAACGAGTTATACCACTTTTAGTCGAGGCCATCAAAGAACTCAAAAAAGAATTAGATTCAATTCGTAAACCCCTTGACAACGAACTGAATAATTAAAAATTCGAAAATTTTCATTCCGGCCTAGAATTTCCGGAGACGAAATCCTAGATTCCAAAAAGCGAATTTACTTTTGAGCTTAAGTTGGTGTTGACATAAATATCCAATAGGATTAATGATATCAGGAATATAAAATGCCAGCTGCTTACTCAAATCTACTGTTAGAACAAGGTACCACATTTAATACCACTATTACATTAGACGATGTATATGGTAACGTATACGATTTAACTGGTTGTACGGCCAGTGGTCAAATGCGTAAATCCTACTATTCCTCAAACGCTACAGCAACATTTTCAACAACAGTATACCCCGCCACAGGGGTCATTGAGCTTGCTTTGACTTCTGCTCAAACCGCTAACATTTCTCCAGGAAGATATGTTTACGACACAATAATCACCAATGCCGGTGCCAATACAGTAACAAGAGTTTTAGAAGGCATTGTTGATGTTTCTCCACGAGTTACGAGGTAAAACATGCCAGGTCAAACAATAGGTACAGTCAATGTACAACTAGGTGCTTCTCAACAAACAGTTCGAACACTATCATATGGTGCAACAACATTAAAAGCATTAAGTGATGTTAGTATGGCTGGTGCTCTAGACCGTGATGTGGTAACTTATGTGGCTTCAACAAATTCTTTTATTATTGCTCCAGCAGAAAATTCACGATTAATTATAGATAACGGATTCTTTTAATGCCAGCTGCAAATACATCTAATATATCGACCATACAGATTCTTCGGTCGTACTCTAATAGTGCGCCACTAACACTAGATGATGGACAATTAGCATTTTCATTTGTATCCAATACTTTGTTTATTGGATCTAATACTGGCATCAAAATTATTAGTAATCCTCCTACTGATCTAAAAGCTCAAGAAGCTTATAATCAAGCAAATACGGCAACAGTATTGGCTCAAGCTAGTTACAATCAAGCTAACGTAACCATAGGTGTAGACGCTTCTCAAAATGCTAGAATGTCCATTAGTGATGGTGTAAACACTAGCCAAAACGTAAGGCTGGACTTTAGTAACACTCGCATGGCAATTAGTGATGGTGTTAATGTTAGCCAAAACGTAAGGCTAGATTTCAGCAATACTCGCATGACCATCATTGAAGGTGTAGATGCTGGTCAAAATAGTCGTATGACCATTAGTGATGGCGTAAACGCAAGCCAGAATTCTAGATTAGATTTTAGTAATACCCGTATGACCATCATTGAAGGTGTGAATGTAACTCAAAACACCGACATAGCGAACAAACTAAGTTTGTCTGGAGCAAGCCTTCAAACTGTTTCTGGTAACGTTGCATTTCTCAATGATGTTTCTGTATCAGGTAATTTAATTGTTCTCGGTAATACAATATCACTTAATGTGACCTCGCTTGAAGTAAAGGATACTTTAATTCAGTTGGGAATAGGAAATTATAATACAGATGTACTAACTATCGGTTATGTTGGCCATTACAACGATGGAACAAATGCTCAAGCTGGTATGATTCGTGATGCGGGAACGAAAGAGTTCTATGCATTTCAAGGTTACACACCAGGAGTAACAGGTAATACGGTCAACATTAATGATGCATCGTTTGCCAAGGCAAACATACACGGCAATTGGTTCAAAGGCAATCTAATTGCTACAACAGCAAGAGTTGGTGGTTTAGATGTAAATTCTAGATTGGATTTCAGCAATACTAGAATGGCGGTGATTGAAGGTACTGATTTGAGCCAGAATGTTCGGTTAAATTTCAGTAATACCCGCATGGACATAAGTGATGGCGTTAATGCCAGCCAAAACGTAAGGTTAGATTTTAGTAATACTCGTATGACCATCATCGAAGGTGTTGATGTTGGCCAGAATACTAGAATGACTGTAATTGATGGTGTAAATGCCAGCCAAAACGTAAGGCTAGATTTCAGTAACACAGCCATTACTATTATTCAAGGCGTAGATGTTGGCCAAAATGCTAGAATGACCATTGTTGAAGGTACAGATGCCAGCCAAAACGTAAGGCTGGACTTTAGTAATACCCGTATGAATATTATTGATGGTGTGGATGCAGGCCAAAATGCTCGCATGACAATCATTGAAGGTACTGACACTAGCCAAAATGCTAGAATGACCATTATCGAAGGTGCCGATGCAAGCCAAAACGTAAGGCTGGACTTTAGTAATACTCGTATGACCATCATAGAAGGTGTGGATGCAGGTCAAAATTCTAGAATGTCTATAAGTGATGGTGTGAATGTTAGTCAAAACGTAAGACTGGACTTTAGTAATGCCGCTATAACAATCATACAAGGTGTGGATGTTGGCCAGAATTCTCGCATGACAATCATTGAAGGTACTGATGCAAGCCAAAACGTAAGATTGGATTTTAGTAACACTAGAATGAACATTATTGATGGTGTTGATGCAGGCCAAAATGCTCGCATGACTATCATTGAAGGTGTTGATGCAAGCCAGAATGTAAGATTGGATTTTAGTAACACTAGAATGAACATTATTGATGGTGTTGATGTTGGCCAAAACAACAGAATGACCATCATTGAGGGTACAGATACCAGCCAAAATGCTCGTATGGCCATCATTGAAGGTACCAATGCAAGTCAGAACGTAAGGCTGGATTTTAGTAACACGGCTATTACCATCATCCAAGGTGTAGATGTTACACAGAACACCAGATTGACCGTGATTGAAGGTACCGATGCAAGCCAAAACGTAAGGCTAGATTTCAGTAATGCCGCTATAACAATCATACAAGGTGTGGATGTTGGTCAAAATTCTCGTATGACCATCATTGAAGGTACCGACACTAGCCAAAATGCTCGTATAGTTGTAAGTGAAGGTGTTGATTTAAGCCAAAACGTTCGGTTAGATTTTAGCAATACAGCCATTACTATTATACAAGGTGTAGATGTAACTCAAAACACCAGATTAACTGTATCCGAGGGTGTGGATTTAAGCCAAAACGTAAGATTGGATTTCAGTAACACACGGATGAATATTATTGATGGTGTCGATGCAGGCCAAAATGCTCGCATGACGATCATTGAAGGTGTGGATGTTACACAGAATACTAATATAGCAAATCGATTAGCATTAACTGGTGCAGCAAGTCAAACAGTAACCGGCAATGTGGTATTTGGTAATGATGTTACAGTAACAGGTAACTTAGTTGTTCTTGGCAACACCATATCACTTAATGTAACCTCGTTTGAAGTAGAAGATACTTTAATTCAACTTGGTATAGGAAATTACTATACAGATGCTTTAACAATTGGTTATGTTGGTCACTATAATGATGGCACGAATGCTCATGCCGGTATGATTCGAGATGCCCTAACAAAAGAATTCTATGCGTTTCAAGGTTATACACCAGAGGTATCAGGTAACGTAATCAATGTTAACGCTGCATCATTTACTAAAGCAAATATTCATGGTAACTGGTTCAAAGGTAACTTAATTGCTACTACAGCAAGAGTTGGTGGATTAGATGTAAATTCTAGATTAGATTTTAGCAATACCCGTATGACCATTATTGAGGGTGTCGATTTAACTCAAAACACCAACATTGCCGCAACAGATAATAAGATGCAAGGCGCTTACAATGTGGCCAATACTGCTGATGTTCGGTCTGTAGCTGCATACTTCCATGCTAACGGAGCTTTCATTAAAGCCAATGCGGCATTTGATCAAGCCAATGTGACTATTGGTGTTGATGCTAGTCAGAATGTTCGAATAGATTATAGCAATACAGCTATAACAATTATTCAAGGCGTGGATGTTGGTCAAAACACCAGAATGACAATTATAGAAGGTGTTGATGCTAGCCAGAATGTGAGATTGGACTACAGTAATACTGCTCTCACCATTGCTCAAGGTGTGGACAATAGCCAGAATGTAAGGCTGGACTTTAGTAATACTGCCATTAATGCAACTGATGGCAAAATGGCATCTGCTTATAATCAAGCCAATACAGGTACAGTTCTTGCTCAAGCGGCTTTCAATCGTGCCAATACAGAACCAGATTCATTTAATTATTTGGCTAATACAATTGTTGTTGCTAATTCAGCAGGTTACTTATCAAATAGTAACGTTTTCTTTATCTCATCCAATAATACACTTTTAGTCACTTCAAACACAGTATCAACAAGTAACACTACAGGTTCTCTGGTTGTTTCTGGTGGTGTTGGTATTACTGGTAACTTGTTTATGTCAGCTGCTAATAATTTCTTTTTAACTACAAACGGTGCACAAAGTTACCGTTTAGGTTGGACAGACAATTACTTTATGAGAAGTAATCAATTTGGTGGAGCAGAGTTTACTGGAAATTTTTTAAATATTAATTCCAATTTTTACACAACATCTTCTTATGTTGCTAGAGGTGTAATTTTAAATGACACAGGTAACAACACCGTATTATTTGCTGGTTCTTCTCCAGTTAGAATTCAAAACACTGCAGCATCTATAAGTAATACTACAGGTTCTCTGATTGTTGATGGTGGCCTTGGATTGTCCGGCAACCTGTCGATGAATTTGGCTTCAAGTGCTGCTGCTATAAATCGTATTACATTAAGTCAAGCAAACTTTATTTATTCTGATAGTGTTGCAACAGGCAGCGTAGCTTTTGGTGGCACCGCTTATTATTATTTTAATAATTCCATTGGTGTATACAATCAAAACGCTTTGATACAACGAGGCACAATTTCCAAAGATGATGGTAACAATACTGTAATCTTTGCTGGCATTTCTCCAGTTAAGATTCAAAACGGCACAGGAAGTTCCAATACAACTACTGGTGCTCTTGTAGTTCAAGGTGGTGTAGGTATCTCTGGTGCTCTTAATGCTACAACCAAGTCATTCAACATTCCACATCCAACTAAAGAAGGCAAAGACCTACGTTATGGTTCTTTAGAGGGACCAGAGTTTGGTGTGTATGTTCGTGGCACATTAAAAGGTTCTAATGTTATTGAGTTGCCTGATTACTGGACTAAGTTAGTTGATACCGATACAATTACTGTTTCACTTACACCTATTGGTAAATATCAAAAACTTTCCGTAAAAGAAATCAAAGACAATACAATTATCATTAATAATGATGGATGGTTCAGAAAAGAAATTTATTGTTACTATGTTGTATACGGAGAAAGAGCTGACGTAGATAAACTTGATGTAGAAGGTTAACTATGGGCACCAATTATAATCCACAGATAGTAACTAGTGGTTTGGTGTTGGCTTTAGATGCAGCCAATCGAAAAAGTTATCCTGGTTCTGGTACAATATGGACTGATTTAAGTGGTAGTAATAATAACGGAATATTTTCCCAGACACCAACATTTGCAAACAATGCCATAACATTTTCACCAACAACAGCCACTATGGGTAATTCTGGTAATACTAATAGTTACATGTACAGTTGTGAGTTTTGGATCAACTTACCGAATACGATAACAAGTGCATCGGCTCCTACCAACTTTTTTAATTATGATACTTTTAGTCAAGGTTATTGTACTTTTGGAGCTTCAACCGGCTTTGTTACGGGAGAAACTTTAACTTTTGTGTCATACATTAGTTCTGTTTATTATAGAACAGCAATAAAGGATAGTATAAGCGCTGGATGGAATCACATCGTTTTTAATTGGGAAACAACAAACTACCAATTCTATATTAACAATTCACCAAAAACTATGTACAACGGTGATGGTGGTGCATATGCTCATGTACCATTAATATATTTAAATAATTTCTTTATTAACTATGCTGGTGATATATCTTCTGTAAAAGTTTATAATAGAACATTAACATCAGCAGAAATTACACAAAACTTCAATGCCCTCCGTGGAAGGTATAACCTATAATGGGACTTAATCATTCACCTTCTATTGTTACTAACGGATTAACTTTATATTTGGATTCAGTTAATTCAAAAAGTTATTCAGGTTCAGGTACCACATGGACTAATTTAAGTACCAATACAAACTCTTTTACCCTAGTTGGTTCACCAACAGTAGGAGCAAATAATATATTTTCTTTTAACGGATCTCAGTATGCTAGTACATCTAATAATCTTTTAAACTCAACTGCGTATACAAAATGCGCTTGGTTTCAAACACAAAATTTAGCAGCAACCAATAATATTATGAGTGGTAATAATGGCCAACACGCTTTTTGGTTGTCGAGTGGTGATAAATTAAATTCTGGCCACAATGGATCGTGGTATATCGTTCAATCAAATACATCTCTTTTAGCAAATCGATGGTATTTTGGTGCAGTTACATTTAGTACTACAACAGGTTGGGCATTATATTTAAATGGTTTATTAGAAGATACTGACGTAGCAACTACTACTTTCACCGGTACTGGAGATGTGCAGGTTGCAGCATATGGTAATAGTAACAATTTTCAAGGACAAATAAACGGAGCTTTTGTATATGATCGTGTATTAACTGCACAAGAAATACAACAAAACTTTAATGCTACTCGTGGAAGGTATCAACTATGAGTGTATTTGGTGGACCTCTTGTTACTACTGCAGGCCTGATATTTTATTTGGATGCAAATAATTCCAAATCAAATTTAAGTACTTCAGTAAAAGACCTTTCAAATAAAAATTATACAATAACAGCCAATTCTGTTACATTTACAGCCAATTCATTTCAGGTTAGAAATGATAATACAAATCCAAGTACCAATAAATCTTGGATGTCCGCCAGTTTTAATGAGGGAGTTTTAAAAAGTACAAATTTAACAGGCACTTGGTCATTAGAAGGTTTATGGAAAAACATCTCATCTCCAGTTTCAGGTGAATCATTTCTTGTGGGTAGAATTGGTTGCCATGGTGGAATTTATTTGGCTCCCGATGGAGCAAATACTATCATACAACACGCCATTAAAACGGGTAACTGTTGGACAGGAGCTTTAGTTGCAAACGTTGCTACTGTGGCACCAGGAACAATTGTGCATTCCGTAATGACTTATAATAATGGTATTGTTAAAAGCTATATCAATGGTGTGTTGATAGCAACCAGTACATTTGATTATCTTAGTAATAATGGAATGAATGCATATGGAGATACTTTATGTATTGGTGGATGGTCAAATGATAAAAATTATGCCACCAATTCAGACATTTATGCAATAAGATGTTACACCATAGAACTTTCTGGTAATGAAGTTTTAAACAATTTCAATGCCAGCCGTGGAAGATACGGTCTATAAATAATAGGTAACCAATAAGAAGAATGTTCAATGAGTAATCTAGATAAAAATATCCTAATAACGCCCAATGTTGGATCCAATAATGATCCTACGATTGTCTTTTCTGCGGCCAATACCACATCCAATTCAGCCAATATCACCATTCGGGCTTATCCTACATCTAATGGAACTCTATCATTTGAAGGTTCTGCTGGTCAACTATTCTCAATTACCAACAATCTAACTGGTTCTTTATTCTCCGTCAATGACATCTCTGGTATTCCTAGTATTGAGGTGCTGGATACTGGTCGTGTTAATCTAGCACAATACAATGGTAGTGTTGTTATTGGTGCCAACACATCTGCAACAACCTCAAATTCAAATACGACTGGTGAACTAGTTGTTTTTGGTGGTGTCGGTGTAACAGGTAATATCTATGTTGGTGGCACAAGTGCAGGATCAAATGGTATCTATACTGACATATTACGATATGCGGCTAACGGATTACCTTGGGTTATGGGTTCTGGTGGTGGCGGTGGCGGCACATCGATTGACCAAGCGGCCAGAGATACTGCAAATAGTGCCTCGGCAAACACTATCATTATTCAAGGTGTAGATGCTAGTCAGAATGTAAGGTTAGATTTCAGCAATGCAGCTATCACCATAATTCAAGGTGTTGATACTAGCCAAAATGCTAGAATGACCATTGCGGATGGTGTAGATGCTAGTCAAAACGTTAGAATAGATTATAGCAATACAGCTATAACTATTATTCAAGGTACTGATACTAGCCAAAACGTAAGATTGGATTATAGCAATACAGCCATTACTATTGTTCAAGGTGTGGATGTTGGCCAGAACACCAGACTTACTGTAATTGAAGGTACTGATGCAAGCCAAAATGTCCGTTTAGATTATAGCAATGCAGCTATCACCATAATTCAAGGTACAGACACTAGCCAAAATGCTAGAATGGTTATTATTGAAGGTACAGATGTAAGCCAAAATGCTAGAATGGTTATTATAGAAGGTACTGATACTAGCCAGAACGCTAGAATGACCATTGCGGATGGTGTTGATGCTAGCCAGAATGTAAGGTTGGATTATAGTAATACAGCCATCACCATAATTCAAGGTACTGATGTTACTCAAAATACCAGATTAACTGTAATTGAAGGTACAGATGCTAGCCAGAATGTAAGGTTGGATTATAGTAATACAGCCATCACCATTATTCAAGGCACTGATGTTACTCAAAATACCAGATTAACTGTAATTGAAGGTACTGATGCAAGCCAAAATGTAAGAATTGATTACAGTAACACAGCCATTACTATTATACAAGGTGTAGATAACAGCCAGAATGTAAGGTTGGATTATAGTAATACAGCAATCAATCAAACATTATCTAGCTGGACAGCCAATACAGTTATCGTTGCTAACTCTACTGGTTATCTTTCAAACACAAGTAATTTACAATTTTTTCAATCTAATAATAATTTACAATTAGCCAATACATTCACTGCGGCTAATTTGGTACTCACTGGAACAAATGCTGGAAGTAGTTTTCCGGTGGCGGGTAGTTTACAAATGGCTGGTGGTGCCTACATCGCCGGTGCTAGCTGGATTGCCTCATTGACATCGTTTAGTTTTACGAGTACCGGAGGCACCGTTTTACAAAATGGTTTAACTACCAGTGGTAGCACCAATAACGGCTTTTCTTTGCGTAATCTAAGTGGACCCTTTGGTAGTGCTTTAGGAGGAAGTTTATTTGTTAAAGGATCCACTTTTGTGGATATCTCCGATACAGGAACAATAGCAGAACCAATATATTATAATTATTTTATTGGTCCAATATTAAGAAATGCACCTGCACCAGTAACTTATAGAAATTTATCAACAGTTCATATAAATGCTCCATCAATTAATGTTGCTAATACGAATCTTACTGTAACTAATTCTTGGGCTTTATATGCCAATGGTGCCATTTATTCCAATACAAACATTAGTGCAGCCAATACATTTTTTGCTGGTTCCAATGGTATTACGTTTGCTGATGGCACAAAACAAACAACAGCTGCCACAGGTGGCGGATTTGGATGGTTAGCCAATACAATCATCGTTGCTAACTCAACAGGTTATTTAAGTAATAGTAATTCATTCTTTGTTGCTTCTAACAATACAATAGTTCTAACAGGAAATTTAATTTCCAATACTGTATTTGTTTCTGGTGGTGTTGAGATAGTAACTTCAGTTCTTGCAAATAACGTAGTCACTCCATCACCATCCGTAGTTCTAAATGATATTACTAATCAGTTTGATAACCTTAAATGTGTATTTGATTTGAGGTCGGAACAGTCAAATGTAATTAACATTATGAACTCCAGAAATCTGGAAGTCATTATTAATGGTGCTAAATTGGCACCGTATGTAACAGAGATTCGGTACCCATGGTTAATACCATATGATTCCTTTAAAGGTCATAGGGTGGTAAGTAGTAATACCAGTTCTCAATTGGTAATTTACAACCCACCTGCACCAGGTGACCAAGCGATTCTAACGCTTATAAATAGTTCATCAGCTTCACAAAATAGAAGATATCCATATTCAGCCGCTACTATAGCACTAGGAGATTAATTAAATGGCAAAGCATGTTATATTAGAAAGTTACACATTTACCCCGTCAACAAGAACCGTTACGGTATCTGGTAAAAACATTCGTAGAGAGCAGTTGTTATTGATTACCAATACAACTTCTGGCACAGTCATTTATAATTTCTCCGATCCAGCACTTCAAGCAACTTCATTTACCAATTCGTCCAATACAGTTAGTGGTTTAGAAACAACCACTATTGTATTAGCTTTTGCTACTGGCTCGATGAACTCGACAGATAAGTTATCTATTCTTACAGAAGAAACTTATCAAGAAATTACTCCAAATGAAGTTTTACGTGATCCTGTGGACAAAATGCGTGTATCTACTCCACAGGCATTGATTGATACAGACTTTGAATATGGTCCTCAGCCAACAAAATGGGAATCAATTAATCTTCTTAACAATCGTCCTGGTGCTTTTTATGATCCTACACAAAGTATTTCAAACATTTCTGCTAACGTAGCATTTGTTGGTTCTACTAACGTTGGTTCTGCTGGTTCATATCAAATTACTAACGTTACAGCATCCGGTAAAACAGTAACAGTAGCAATTAATAATACAACAGGTATTACTGCTGGCACTCCTATTTTTGTACAAGGTACTTTAGATAATGCTAACGCTGATGGATGGTGGATTGTTGAAGGCGTTTCTCCTAATGCCAACTTTACATATACAGTAATAAACACTCCTGCAGCTGCTTTATTTGATTCTAATAAAACAGTTTTATTTATTGGTGCATATTATACTGGCGCTGCGTTACCTTCTTCAGGTGCAGCAGGTGGTACCATCGTTTTGAACGGTGTAGTTGGTACAATCACAACAGCCAATGCTCATGGCTTTCGAGTCGGTGATGGATTTTATGTTACTGGTGCCACAGGCAATACAGGACTTATTAACAGTTCTTGGGTTGTTGCTAATACACCTAATACTAACATATTTACATTCTCTTGTGCCGCAACAGGAACAATTACAGCTCCCGCCAATGCGTCAATTTATCCACGTCCATTAGGTTATGTTCAGCATCGTCCATTTGATGGCGGTGTTCAATTCTCTAACGTATCTCCATTCCATGGTTATCAAGTTATTCGTCAGACACGCCGTCAATTCCGTTATCAGTCCGGTAAAGGTATTCAATTTTCAACCGGTTCTATTCTAAAACCAGCAGTTGCAACTGATGGTATTACAAGTTCTGGTACGACTTGTACAGTAACAACCAAGTTCGCTCATGGTCTTGGTGCCAACTCACAAATTTTAATTTCAGGTGCAACAGAAACGGCATACAATGGATTGTTTACCGTGACTGGTGCAAATACTCCTTTACAGTTTACTTACACAGCAAACTCAGTACCATCATCTGCAACAGCATCTGGATTTCCACTAAATGTTTCACCATATTCTTGGTATGGTGCTGCTAATCGTGTTGGTATGTTTGATTCACAAAACGGTTTCTTCTTTGAATATGATGGCCAAACATTATATGCAGTTAGACGTTCAAGCACATTACAATTATCTGGTGTTGGTTCTGTTGTTTCTGGTAACGGTGCTGTATTTGGTACAAGCACTCGTTTCAGTCAACAACTAAAACCAAATGATTATATTGTCATTCGTGGCCAATCATATCTGGTACAAACAATTGTATCTGATACTTTAATGTACATTTATCCTGAGTATCGTGGCGTAACATCGTCTGCTTGCCAAATTAGTAAAACAGTTGATTTACGTGTACCTCAATCGCAATGGAATATTGACCGGTGTGATGGCACTGGTGCAAGTTTATTCAATCTAGATTTAACAAGAATGCAAATGTTCTATGCCGACTATTCTTGGTATGGTGCAGGTGCTGTTCGTTTCGGATTTAAGAACACTCGTGGAGAAGTAATTTATTGCCATCGTATGCCAAACAACAACATCAACACAGAAGCATATATGCGTTCTGGTAACTTGCCTGCTCGTTACGAAACAAATACAATTCCTGTTACAACATTCTTAACTGCTACATTGGCTGCTGGTGCAACATCAATGACAGTTAATGATACAACATTCTTCCCACCTGTTGGTGTATTATTAGTTTATGCAGCTGCTGATACTGGTGGTGCAATTGAATATATTTACTACACAGGTAAAACAGCAACAACATTTACAGGACTACAACGCAACTCAGCAAATACTGGTGGTATTGCTTTAGGTACTAGCACAGCAACAACATTTACCGTTACTGGTGCTACAGCAGTCAATCCTGGTGGTACAGCTCCTGTTCGTGTTGAATCTTATTCACCTGGCCAAGCATCAACAGTTAGTCACTGGGGTTCTTCTGTAATTATGGACGGCCGTTATGATGATGATAAATCATTTATTTTTAATTTTGGACAAAATACTCAACAAACATATCCAAGCCCAGCAATACGTTATCCGGTGTTTAGTGTTCGCCTAGCACCATCAATTGACAATGGTACTGCTGGTGTTTTAGGACAACGTGAAATTATTAACCGTATGCAATTAGCTCCCGCTTCAATAGGTATTTTTGCTTCTAATAATGCTGTTCGTGCTGAATTGGTTTTGAATGGTCGTGTTTCTTCAGGAACTTATCTGCCAGTTGGAGGTTCTTCTTTAGCACAGTATGCTATTCATGGACCAGCAGCTGTAATTAATGGTGGTGAATCAATTTGGACCGGCTTTACACCAGCAAATAATACAGATTCTCAAGATTTAGTAAGGTTGCGTGATATTGGTAATAGTATTTTAGGTGGCGGTGTAAACAATGCCGTATCAAACACAGCATTGCAAATTTATCCTGATGGTCCAGATATTTTAACTTTGTGTATTACTCCATTAGGTGGTGCAGCTAACGTTGCCGCTCGTTTTAGTTGGTCAGAGGCACAAGCTTAAGGGAGGTAAAATGTCCTCTCGGGATTATATTCGGCATGTAGTATCGGCAAACACCTCATTAAACGGCCAACGGCTTGGTGATGAGGTGTATGACCCAACATCAAATCGGCTTTTCAAAACTTTACCTGTTGGTGGCACACAAGTCACCAACGTAGAAGTTTTATTAAGTTCGCATACTGGTATCATAACAGCCAATTCATATTCTATATTGGGTTCTCCATACATAAACAGTAACAGAGCAATTACTCAATATGGTACAACACATAATGTATTGGGTGCTGGTTCTGGTACTAGAACCATAGATTTAACTTTAGGTAATTATGTATCAGCAACTGTAACGGGTGTTACAACTTGGGTATTTTCTAATCCAATTGCACCGCCGGCTGCCATCGGTTTTGTTTTAGAGCTTACCAATGGAGGCTCTGCAGCATTAACTTGGCCTTCGGCAGTCAAATGGCCTGGAGGTACAGCTCCATCTCTTACAGCGGCCGGTGTTGATGTGTTAACATTTATCACAGATGACGGCGGTTTAAATTGGCGAGGTGTGGCCTCTATGGTAGACAGCAAATAACGGATATTAAAAATGGCAAATTGGGTACACATAGAAAATAATGAAATTACAGGTCAGTATGACTTACTACCTAATAATTGGAGAAATGTAAGCGGACTAAATTTGGCTGCTGATGATTTGCCTTTTTTAAAATCTGTAGGTTGGTATCCTGTAACTAAACAAAATGAAACGTGGAATGATTTAACCCATTATGTAAGTGGATATAATTATGAGATTAGAGAGAATGATGTTTTAGAAAGTATTATTATAACTGAAAGACAACCAGAACCTGTTGAAGAATTCTCTACTTTAAAATATAGATTTATAGAAGAACTAAGAAAAAAAAGAAATGAATTGTTAGTTAGTTCTGATTGGACTCAATTACAAGATGTACAAAATTTATTTGATGAAAACACCAAAAATAAATGGATTATATATCGACAAGCTCTAAGAGATATTATACAAGTATATTCAGAAAATGAGGTTGTGAATATTGCTCAAGTCAATTGGCCATCATTAGAAAATTAAATGTTATTCATTGAACAACTTTTAGCTAAAGGTGCTTCTGCAGCTGCTCCAGCCGAGAATAAATTTTTATACACATGGGGAAATAATGCTTATGGCCAGTTAGGAACAACTGTAACAACACCTTTATCCAGTTGGACTGCTGTAAGTGCTGGTGGTTCTCATACAGCAGCTATTCGTTCTGATGGTTACTTGTTTACATGGGGATATAATAATGGCGTATTAGGTGATAATACAACTACCACTAGATCCAGTCCAGTTCAAATTGGATCCAGCTCATGGACTGCTGTGTCTGCTGGATTTAGACATACAGCTGCTCTTCGTTCTGGTGGTACTTTGTTCACATGGGGATTTAATCAATATGGCAAATTAGGAGATAGTACAACTTTCAATAAATCTAGTCCAGTACAAATAGGATCCAGTTCATGGACTGCTGTGGCTGCTGGTGGTAATCATACAGCAGCTATTCGTTCTGATGGTTACTTGTTTACATGGGGATATAATGGTCAAGGCCAATTAGGAGATGGTACACTTACCAATAAATCCAGTCCAATACAAATAGGATCCAGCTCATGGACTGCTGTAGCTGCTGGTGCTCTTCATACAATGGCTGTTCGTTCTGGTGGTACCTTATTTACATGGGGACTTAATGGTTCTGGCCAGTTGGGGCAAGGAGATACAACAGCTTTGCTTAGCTGGACTGTTGTGTCTGTTAATGGTTCTCATACAGCTGCTATTCGTTCCGATAATTTATTATTTACATGGGGACGAAATAATTATGGTCAATTAGGAGATAGTACAACTACCACTAGATCCAGTCCAGTACAAATAGGCTCTAGCTCATGGACTGCTGTGAGTGCTGGTTATGTTCATACAGTTGCTATTCGTTCTGGTGGTACCTTGTTCACATGGGGAGGTAATGGAAACGGTCGATTAGGAGATAATACAACTACCAATAGATCCAGTCCTGTACAAATAGGATCCAGCTCATGGACTGTTGTAGATGCTGGTTTTTTTCATACAACTGCTATTCGTTCTGGTGGTACCTTATTTACATGGGGATATAATCTTCAAGGCCAATTAGGAGATGGTACAACTGCTGATAAATCTAGTCCAGTTCAAATAGGATCCAGCTCATGGACTGCTGTAAGTGCTGGTGGTACTCATACAGCAGCTATTAATAATATTGGATACTTGTTTACATGGGGTCTTGGAAGTGCGGGCCAAATTGGAAATGAGTCACTAACAAATTTATCTAGCTGGACTGTTGTGTCTGTAGGTGGTTACCATACAGCAGCTATTCGTTCTGATAATTTATTATTTACATGGGGTCGAAATACCCAAGGCCAATTAGGAGATAGTACAATTGTTGGTAAATCTAGTCCAGTTCAAATTGGATCCAGCTCTTGGACTGCTGTGGCTGCTGGTGGTACTCATACAGCAGCTATTCGTTCTGATGGATATTTGTTTGCATGGGGAGGTAATTACAGAGGACAAGTGGGTGATGGGACTTCTGGTTTTAATAGGTCCAGTCCAGTTCAAATTGGATCCAGCTCTTGGACTGTTGTAACTGCTGGTTTATCTCATACAGCAGCTATTCGTTCTGGTGGTACCTTGTTTACATGGGGATATAATAGTACTGGTCAGTTAGGAGATGGTGGTACCACCAATAGATCCAGTCCTGTACAAATAGGATCCAGCTCATGGACTGTTGTAGATGCTGGTGCTCGACATGGAATTGCTATACGTTCTGATAATTTATTATTTACATGGGGCCAAAATAATTATGGCCAATTAGGAGATGGTACAGCTGTTGCTAAATCCAGTCCGGTTCAAATAGGATCTAGTTCATGGACTGCTGTAAATGCTGGTGCTTATCATACAGCAGCTATTCGTTCTGATGGTTACTTGTTTACATGGGGATCTAATGGCCAAGGTCGATTAGGAGATGGTACAAGCACATCTAGATCCAGTCCAGTTCAAATAGGATCCAGCTCATGGACTGCTGTGTCTGGTGGTAACGATCATACAACAGCTATTCGTTCTGGTGGTACTTTGTTTACATGGGGTCGAAATGCCCAAGGCCAATTGGGAGATGGTACAACTGCTGATAAATCCAGTCCAGTACAAATAGGATCTAGTTCATGGACTGCTGTGTCTGCTGGCCGATATTATACAGCAGCTGTTCGTTCTAGTGGTTTTTATAGTGCCTTATTTACATGGGGAATTAATAATTATGGCCAATTAGGACAAATTAGTTTTGGCACACGGTTCAGGCAAAGCAGTCCAGTAACGGTTGGAAATAATCTTGTTTCACTATCCAGTCCAGTTCAAATAGGATCCAGCTCATGGACTGCTGTATCTGCTGGTGGTTCTCATACAGCAGCTATTCGTTCTGGTGGTACCTTATTTACATGGGGAGGTAATTACAGAGGACAAATAGGTGATAGTACATCCGGTGATGCTAATAGCAAATCCAGTCCGATTCAAATAGGATCTAGTTCCTGGACTGTAATAAATGCTGGCGCAGCTTTCACAGCAGCTATTCGATCTGGTGGCACATTATTTACGTGGGGATTTAATAGCGGTGGCCAGTTAGGAGATGGTACAACTACTAGTAGCTCCAGTCCTGTACAAATAGGATCCAGCTCATGGACTGCTGTGAGTACTGGTGGTTATCATGCGGGAGCTATTCGTTCTGATAATTTATTATTTACATGGGGAATTAATACTGCGGGCCAAGTGGGAGATAGTACACTTACCAATAGATCCAGTCCTGTACAAATAGGATTCATTAATATAGTGCAATCAAGTCCAGTTGTAATTGCAAGTTCTGCGAGTTGGACTGTTGTGTCTACTGGTTATGCGCATGTAGCAGCTATTCGTTCTGATGGATATTTATTTACATGGGGTTATAATAATCCTGGATGTTTAGGAGATGGTACAACCACTTCTAGATCCAGTCCAGTTCAAATTGGATCCAGTTCATGGACTGCTGTGAGTACTGGTGCTAAGCATACAGTAGCTATTCGATCTGGTGGCACATTATTTACGTGGGGATTTAATAACAATGGCCAGTTAGGAGATGGTACAACTACTAGTAGCTCCAGTCCTGTACAAATAGGATCCAGCTCATGGACTGCTGTAGCTGCTGGTAGTGTAAATGATCATACAGCAGCTATTCGTTCTGATGGTTACTTGTTTACATGGGGTTATAATAATAATGGCCAATTAGGAGATGGTACAACTACTAGTAGCTCCAGTCCAGTTCAAATAGGATCTAGTTCATGGACTGCTGTGGCTGCTGGGCGCCGGCATTCAACAGCTATTCGTTCTGGGGGTACGTTGTTTACATGGGGCCAAGGTATTTTTGGCCAATTGGGAGATGGTACGAATGTTTCTAAATCTAGTCCAGTACAAATAGGATCTAGCTCTTGGACTGCTGTGGCTGGTGGCCAATACCATGCAGTAGCTATTCGTTCCGGTGGTACACTATTTACATGGGGATTTAATAGTGCTGGCCAATTAGGAGATGGTACAACTGCTCTCAAATCCAGTCCAGTACAAATAGGATCCAGCTCATGGACTGCTGTAGGTGCTGGTAGGTATCATACTGGAGCTATACGTTCTGATGGATATTTGTTTACATGGGGAAATAATTCTCAAAGAAGTGATGGCCGATTAGGAGATGGTACACTTACCAATAGATCCAGTCCAGTACAAATAGGATCCAGCTCATGGACTGCTGTGTCTGGTGGTGATGCTCATACAGCAGCTATACGTTCTGGTGGTACAATATTTACATGGGGATATAATTTTCATGGCCAATTAGGAGATGGTACAAGTGGAGCCATTAACAGTAAATCCAGTCCAGTACAAATTGGATCCGATTTTGCATCTATGTCATGGACTGTTGTAACTGCTGGTTTATCTCATTCAGCAGCTATTCGTTCTGATGGCTACTTATTTACATGGGGAGGTAATACTGGTGGCCAATTAGGAGATGGTACAGCTGTTGCTAAATCTAGGCCAGTACAAATAGGATCTAGTTCCTGGACTGCTGTGTCTGCTGGAGGTAGGCATACAGCAGCTATTCGTTCTGGTGGTACTCTGTTTGCATGGGGATATAATGGTCAAGGCCAATTAGGAAATAGTTCAATTGTCAGTAGATCCAGTCCTATACAAATAGGATCCAGCTCATGGACTGCTGTGTCTGGTGGTGGTAATAGTAGCGTAAGTAGAGGTCATACAGCAGCTATTCGTTCTGATAATATATTGTTTACATGGGGATATAATCAATCTGGCCAATTAGGAGATGGTACAGGTGGATCATTAACTAATAAATCCAGTCCAATAACAGTAGGCAATAATGTTGTGGTTATTCTACCTTCTCCCTTATTAATAGGATCCAGCTCATGGACTGCTGTGGCTGCTGGTGGTACTCATACAGCAGCTATTCGTTCTGATGGAAGATTATTTACATGGGGAGTTAATGCTGGCCAATTAGGAGATGGTACAACTACTAGTAGATCCAGTCCAGTTCAAATAGGATCCAGCTCATGGACTGCTGTAGGTGCTGGTCGTGATCATACAGCAGCTATTCGTTCTGGTGGTACCTTGTTTACATGGGGAAATAATACATATGGCCAATTAGGAGATGGTACAAGCACATCTAGATCCAGTCCAGTTCAAATAGGATCCAGCTCATGGACTGCTGTGGCTGGTGGTCTTAGTCACACAGTCGCTATTCGTTCTGGTGGTACTTTGTTTACGTGGGGACTTAATAGTAATGGCCAATTAGGAGATGGTACTGGTGGTTTTGGTACTCAAAAATCCAGTCCAGTACAAATAGGATCCAGCTCATGGACTGCTGTGGCTGCTGGTCCTGGTAGTATTCATACAGCAGCTATTCGTTCTGGTGGTACCTTGTTTACATGGGGATCTAATAGTGTCGGTCGATTAGGAGATGGTACACTTATCAATAGATCCAGTCCAGTACAAATAGGATCCAGCTCATGGACTGCTGTATCTGCTGGTGGTAATCATACAGCAGCTATACGTTCTGGTGGTACCTTGTTTACATGGGGATATAATGGTCAAGGCCAATTAGGAGATGGTACAAGTGGATCCATTAACAGTAAATCCAGTCCAGTACAAATAGGATCCAGCTCATGGACTGCTGTATCTGCTGGTGGTGTACATACAGCAGCTATACGTTCTGGTGGTACATTGTTTACGTGGGGATATAATGGTAGTGGCCGATTAGGAGATGGTACACTTACCAGTAGATCCAGTCCAGTACAAATAGGATCCAGCTCATGGACTGCTGTATCTGCTGGTGGTGATGCTCATACAGTAGGAATTTCATAAAAAGCTTTACTAAATATCTATATAATTATTTTACAGGAGTTTTAGATTATGCATATGATTGATCAGCAATTGAATTTGATGATAAGAGGAAGATTTGAAGAAGCTTGGAAATTGGCTGAAGAATTGGAAGCTTTAGATCCTACAGATCCAAAAGCAAAATTTAATCGTGGTTGGTTTCTTATTAATCAAGGAAAATTACAAGAAGGATTTCAATGTCTTGAAAATGGACGAGCACTCAAAGTTTATGGTAGTGGTAAAATTAACACTACTAAGCCAATTTGGGATCAAAGTGATTTAAAAGGTAAAACTGTCATTTTAAATATGGAGTGTGGTTTTGGCGACCAAATGATTTACGCTAGATTTGCCACCGAAATTTGGAAACGAGGCGGTAAATGTATTATGTGTTGTGAAAAATTATTGCACCCCCTCTTTCTACGGATTCCTGGTGTTAAAGAATGTATCACTTTAGACCAAGTATCTCAAACATATCATGATTTTTGGATTCCAGGATTTAGTGCTAGCTGGTTATTTGGACATGAATTTGATAATTTACCAAACGAGCCTTACATTTTTGCTAAAAACGAAAGTGTCGATCTTTGGAAAACAATGTTAAACACAGAAAAAATAAAAGTTGGTATTCGTTGGAGTGGTAGCCCTCTTTTTGAACATCAGCAATTTCGTATTTTTCCTGCAGAAAAATTAATTAATTTACACAAAGATTTTCCTCATATACAATTCTATAGTTTGCAAAGAGATACAGATGTAAAAGAATTACCTGAAGCAATATCCGATCTTCAACATTTAATAATTTCTTGGGAAGATACAGCTGCATGTATTGCTAATTTAGATTTAGTTATTACTTCTTGTACTAGTATTGCTCATCTTGCTTCTGCAATGGGTAAACCCACATGGGTAATTGTGCCATTGTTACCATATCATGTTTGGGCTTATGGAGGAGATCATAGTCCTTGGTATCAAAACACCACTAAAGTTTTTAGGCAAACTAAATTTGGAGATTGGACAGATACATTTCAAAAAGTTTCTAATGAATTAAAAGAACGTTTTCCTCAAAAAACTAAAAAACAAAAAGCTGAAAAAATAAGCGTATAAATATACAACAAGTGTTAAATCTTGATTTTATAATTTTAAACTGAAAGGTAATCATGGAAAAAACCATACATTTTGTGGCAGGTCTCCCAAGATCAGGTTCCACTCTCATAACAAACATACTCAAACAAAATTCAGAAGTTCACGGAGAATCCGTAAGTTCTTTATCTTCTATATTTGGTAGTATTAATGCTTCTTGGTCTAGTATGGAACAAAATCAAGAATATAATAATACAGATGCCAAAGTTGGAGTTTTAAAATCAGTATTACAGGGATATTATTCTCATATTGATAAGCCTATTATTGTTGATAAAGACCGTGGATGGATTCCACTACTACCACAAGTCGAAGCAATTTTGGATCGCAAAGTTAAAATTATTGTTTGTGTTAGAAACCCAGCCGAAATTTTAACTTCTTTTGAAAAACTTAGAAAAGAGAATCCTTTGTTTTTTACCAAAGCAGATTCTTCTTTAAGAGAAGGATCCAATATTGCTTCAAGAGCTTATTACTATGCTGGTCCAGAAGGCGCAATGGGATTATCTCATAGAAATATTAAAGATGCAATTACAATGGGTTATTTGGATCGTTTTCTTTTTATTGATTACAATCGTTTTTGCAATAGTCCAAAAAGCCAAACTAAACGTATCTATGAATTTTTAGAACTACCAAAGTTTGAACATGATTTTGAAAAGATTGTTCAAACAGAAGTGTATAATGATTTGGCAATTGGTTTGCCTAACTTACACAAGATTAAGCCATCACTTGATCGTACCACAGTTAATTGTGTAGAGTATCTTGGACTTGATATTTACGAACAGTATAATCGTGAAATATTTTGGAATGCTTGGATTTAATAAAGGAATATATTATGACACCAGAAAATAAAAAACTAAACATGGGTTGTGGATTTAAAAAATTAAACGACCATTGGAATGTAGATGTAGAAGCCAAATGTAATCCTGATGAAGTATTAGATTTTGAAATAACTCCTTGGCCATATGAAGATAACTTCTTTGAAAAAATTACAGCAGATAATGTTTTGGAACATTTAGGTCAAGATCCAAAAGTTTTTACCAATATTATTAAAGAAATGTATCGAGTAAGTGCAGATCAAGCAGAATGGTTTATCAATGTACCACATCATCGGTGTGATTTGTTTTGGGACGATTACACTCATGTTAGGCCATTGACTGCCAAAACTTTTAAAATGTTTGACCAAAAAGTAAATTTTGAATCTATTGCTAAAAAATTAAGTGATAGTACATTTGGATTATACCATGACGTAGATTTGGAAGTTTATGATGTGACTTACAATATGGTTGGCTATTGGTTACAACAACAGCAAGATGGTATGCTGGCACCAAAACAGATGGACATTAATTTAAATACTATGGCGAATGTCTGTGAAAGTGTAAATATTTTTATCAGAGTGCATAAGCCAGGAAGATTTGCTGATTGGCATAAAAAGAATAATTGATATGTATATTTCAACAGTCGATATGGGTAGAGAAAGAACTCAAACGAATATTAAATTTTTATTTGAAAAGTTTGGTGTACCAAACACAATGATAGAAATTGGTTGTTTTGAAGGAATAACCACATTTTGGGTTTCAGAGTTTGGTAAAATTCATAATGATAAATTTAAAATATATGCCATTGATCCACACACCACATTAAATGATAATCCAAATTTTGATTTTAAAACAATTAAAAGAACGTTTGAATATAATTTAAGTAAGTGTGTAGGCAATGTAACATACATTAACAAATACAGTTATGAGGCTTTAGTCGAGTTGATTCATCAAAAAGAAACAGCTGAATTTATTTTTGTTGATGGTGACCATACATCTGCTGCTGTTCTAGAAGATATGATGCTATCTTGGAGATTACTGCCAGTAGGCGGAGTAATGTTATGTGACGATTCTATAGGCTGGAAACTTGTTGATGAACATGGTAGTGCTCCTGTACAACTCTCTCCAAGAATGGGCATTGAGATGTTTATACAATGTAATTGGCATAAAATAGAATTAATACATTTACCAGATTCTTTTCAAGTGGCTTTTAAAAAGTTGAAAGAATAGAATGGTTTTTAATATAGGTGATAAAGTTCACCGAAATGTGTTACTGAGTTGTGACCACGGTTTAATGATTGTAAATCGATTTGATTGTAATAGTGAACAAGTTGGTCATGGCCAATGGTTATTAGATCATGGAAATACTTCTACGATTGAAGCATTCAATTGTTATGAATCAATTAAAGAATATTCTGAACCTATAATATTTGACATTGGTGCCAATATAGGAACGTTTACCACTTGGATGTCCAGAGCCTTTCCTCAAGGAAAAATATATTCTTTTGAGCCTCAAAGAGAAGTGTTTAAAATGCTGTGTGGAAATGCTTCTATAAACAATCTATATAATGTATATCCATACAACATTGGATTAGGTAAAGATAATACTAAAATTGAATTTGAAGAACCTAATTACTTTAGAAAAAATGATTTTGGTACTTTTAGTTTAGTAGAAGATATTATTACCGAAAAAACAAACAATAAAGTCGTTGTTGACATACACACAATTGATTGGTTTTTAGAACACTATAATATACCTAAAGTGCATCTGCTAAAGATAGATGTAGAAGGTATGGACTTAGATGTTTTAGTTGGAGGCTCCAATACAATCAAAAAGCACCTACCTATTATATTTGTGGAACACTGCGACAACAGAAAAACTATTATAGATGATATCAAGCAATTTTTAGATCAGTATGAATATGATTATAAGGTAGTAGGAAATAATTTATTATGCAAACCTCAATAAAGGAATACAAATGAAAAAGATTTTGATTATGGGATTACCAGGTTCTGGAAAAACATTTATGGCAGAAGCCTTAAAAAAATACCTTGAAAAAAACGGTACAACGAATAATATTGCTGAGATGTTGCCAATTACAGGCTTTAATGCTCAAGTCACTTGGTTTAATGCTGATGAAGTTCGTAAAAAATATAATGATTGGGATTTCTCAGATGCTGGTCGTATTCGCCAATCTCTAAGAATGGCACAGTTTGCTTTAGAGGCTGGCGGTGATTATGTTATCTGTGATTTTGTGGCGCCATTGGTTGAGATGAGAAACAACTTTAAAGCCGATTGGACTATTTGGATGGACACAATTGAAAAAGGTCGATTTGAAGATACCAATAAAGCGTTCATTCCACCAGAAGTATATGACTTCCGTGTGACAGAACAAAATGCTGAAAAATGGGCTGAGTTTATTGGTAACCATATCATTGAGAATCGTAGGCGTCCAACATTTGACTGGCAGAAAGAAACTGTACAGATGTTAGGTCGTTGGCAACCATGGCATGAAGGCCATCGAGCTTTATTTGAGCGAGCCATTGCCAAAACTGGTCAAGTGGTTATTCAAATCCGTGACTGTCAAGGATGGCAAGGTTCTAATCCTTTTGCCATTGAACAAGTTAAATCATACATCCGTAGAGATTTGGATCCGTTGTTTCAAGGTCAATATGAGATTCAGGTGGTACCAAACATTGTAAATATTACTTATGGTCGTGATGTAGGTTATAAAATTGAACAAGAGTCTTTTGATAAATCAATTACTGATATTTCCGCAACCAAAATAAGGAAAAGTCTTGGAATACAATAAACAGGACAAGGTATAAATACCTCTATAATAGGAGGGTAATATGCCAGCGGTAACTAGTAGACAAACACTCAAAGATTATTGCCTCAGACGATTAGGTTTTCCAGTCATTGAAATCAATATTGATGATGACCAGTTAGAAGATAGAATAGATGATGCCATTCAATATTGGCAAGACTACCACTTTGATGGTCTCCAAAAAATCTATTATATTCGAAGGATTACGGATACCGATGTCAATAATCAATATTTGAATTTAACCAATGTGTTAGATTCTGCCAATGTTCCTTTGGACATTGTTGGCGTTACTCGTATTTTTCCAGTTCAAGATTCTCAGGCAACTATTAATATGTTTGACCTGCGGTATCAACTCCGTCTAAACGAACTCTACGACTTCACCTCCGCATCATACGTCAATTATACCTTAACTCAACAGCATTTACGTTCACTAGAGTTATTGTTTAGTGGAGAAGTTCCTATTCGTTTCCAACGACATATGGGAAAACTCTTTATTGATTGGGCATGGGGAGCATCTGAAGCACCAGCGGGTACAATTGTAGTTGCCGAATGTTATGCTTGTATTGATGCCACAACATATAATCGTGTGTGGAATGACCGTTGGTTAAAAGAATATACTACCGCTTTAATTAAACGAACATGGGGAAATAACCTCAAAAAGTTTTCTGGCTTACAGTTACCAGGTGGTGTCACACTTAATGGTGATAAGATTTATGAAGAAGCGGTAGGTGAAATTGAGAAGCTGGAAACCGAAATGCAAACCGAATACGGAGCGCCATTGGAATTTCTAATGAATTGATATGAAACATAAACACCATATTATTCCAAAACACGCTGGTGGTACTGATGATCCATCAAACTTAATAGAACTTACTGTTGAAGAACACGCCGAAGCTCATAAATTGCTTTGGGAAGAACAAGGAAGATATCAAGATTATTATGCTTGGCAAGGACTGGCCGGTTTAATTGGTAAAGAAGATATACTTAAAGGTATAATGAATCAAGAATCAATAAAAAACCATTTATCTAAAAAAGGTAAAGAATTTTGGAATAATTTAACCGAAGAAGAAAAAACAATTAAAAAAAATCAATTTTTGAAAGTTAGGAAATTAACAAATGGTTCCAAAGGCAAAACTTGGAAACTTTCAGAAGAAACAAAAAACAAACACAAAAAACCAAAATCAAAAGAACATAGGTTAAATATAAAAAAATCAATGATAGGAACAAGAACTGGCCAAAAAAATCCTAGTTTTGGCTCTATTTGGATAAACAATAACACAGATTCAAAAAAAATTAAAAATGGAGATACAATTCCAACCGGATGGTTTCTTGGTAGAGCATTTAAACCAAGAATGAAAAGAAAGATAGGTACCTAAAATTCCAACATCGGTTTATTTTAATAACTACAACTCTACTGCCGAACAAAGAGTAATAGAGGATCTGATTGTTGAATCCATGCAAATCATGGGTTTTGATGCATTCTATTTGCCTATAGAAAATCCGGCAGATAGAGATATATTATATGGTGAAGATCCAGTTAAAAAATTCAAATCAGCTTTTCCATTAGAAATGTACCTTTCTGGTGACGTAATGGATTACCAAGGTCAACAAGAGTTCTTTTCTAAGTTTGGCCTAGAAATTAAAAATGTGGTAACGGTATCTGTTTCTCGTAGGACATTCCAACAACGAGTTCCACAAAATACATTCACACGACCAAGGGAAGGTGATTTAGTCTATGTGCCATTTTTAAATGGTACTGGTGAATTATATGAAATAACATTTACTGAGCAAGCAAAAGATTTTCATACATTGGGTCGTAAACAACCATATTTTTATGAGTTACGCCTTGAGAAATTTAAGTATGCTCAAGAAATTATTGATACTGGTGTTAACGATATTGATATGATTGTTAATGATTCTGGTTACATGATTAAGTTGGTTACTGGCGCAAAAACTGGTAATGCAAATAATTATATAATAAACGAAACAGTATATCAAGCCGCAGACCAAACTGAAGCCAATGCCACTTCTGTGGCAATCGTACAAGCTTGGACACCATCGGCCAATTCTCTAATGATCAGTAATATTTCTGGTGAGTTTACAAATAATGTTGTAATTATTGGTGCATCAAGTAATGCACGTTACATATTAACTTCATATGATACACAATTAGATAATTCTTATAATGAAAGTTATGACAACAAGTATATTAATACTCAAGCAGACGCAATTATAGATTTCTCTGAGACCAATCCGTTTGGAGAAATTTAATGTCAAATACCACATATCACCGAATCATTCGAAAGATGGTCATTGGGTTTGGTAACCTATTCGATAACATTACTCTAGTTCGTTATAATCCAGATTTAACAGAAGCAGAACGTATGTTGGTGCCCATTGTGTATGCAACAAAAGAATTATACGTAAAACGTTTAGAAGATGATCCAGATTTAAGTAAAAAAATTCAAATAGCATTACCAAGAATGTCATTTGAAATGGCAGGCCTTTCTTACGATTCTTCTCGTAAACAAAATACTAATGTTAAACAATTTGCATCTACAACTGGCGGATTAATTTCACAATATAATCCTGTGCCATATAATTTTGATTTTAATCTTTACATCTATGTACGAAACATAGAAGATGGTACACAAATCATTGAACATATTTTACCATTCTTTGCACCAGATTATACCATTAAATTAAATTTAATTCCTGAAATGGGTATTGTTAAAGAAATACCTGTCGTGTTAAATAGTACAACACACGACATCGTTTATGAAGGTGATAAAGAATCCGAAACTCGTATGATTATTTGGACTTTAAGTTTTACTGTTAAGGGTTATGTGTTTGGTAAAACTACACCAACAGGCCAAATTAGAACTTCAATTACAAACATATTTAATGATATTTCATCAACTGATGTTGTTCAATTTAATATGGCCAATACCGGCACAGGAAAATATCAAACCGGTGAAATTGTATATCAAGGATATTCAGCACAAGAATCTACGGCATCAGGTCGTGTTGTTTTGTGGACTAATAATATATTACATTTGACCAACATACAAGGTAATTTTGTATCTGATGCACGTATTATAGGCACAAAAACAAATTCAAATTATCAATTTACTTCTTACGTTGTGCCAGCAGAAAAAATGGCCACAATTACTGTTGTGCCTAATCCCACAACGGCTAATACAGCTAACGCCAATGTTGATTATACATATACCACCACAATAACGGAATTTCCTAATACACTATGAACAATTTTGAAAAGAATATGGAACAAATATTTGATGTGACGCCCACAGTAAAAGAAGAAAAAATTACTCCTTTACCTGTAGTATCTGCTAAGTATAATGAAGCAGATATCAAACAAGATTTGAATGATGCTTATCAGCAATCAAAAGAAAATCTTCAAGGTATTATTGACCAAGGCAAAGAAGCCATGGAAGAAATACTCAATATTGCCAAAGCTGGCCAACACCCACGAGCGTTTGAAGTATATTCTGGTCTATTAAAAAATATGACCGAAGCCAATGATAGATTATTGAAGATACAAAAAGAAATGCGTGAAATGGAAGGTATTAAAAAAGAAACAAATAATACCAATATTGATAAGGCTATTTTTGTTGGTTCAACATCTGAACTCAGCAAATTACTAAAGAACAATGCCAGCAAAGAATAAAGAAAGTTACCGTGACAACCCTCTACTCAAACGAGTAGGAGTTCAAGTCAATTTTACTCAAGACCAAGTTGATGAATATATCAAGTGTTCTAGAGATCCTATCTATTTTGCCAAGTACATTAAAATTATCACACTAGATGACGGTGTAACTGATTTCAGGATGTATGATTTTCAGCAAGACATGATACGAACTTTTCACAATAATCGTTTTACTATTATGAAATGTCCACGACAGGTGGGTAAAACAACCACCACGGTGGCATATCTTCTTTGGACAATACTCTTTCAAGATGCACAATCAATTGCCGTTTTGGCCAATCGTGGTGAAACTGCTCGTGGCATTCTTGGTAAGTTACAACTGGCCTATGAGAATCTGCCTATGTGGTTACAGCAAGGTGTCGTTGAGTGGAACAAAGGTCGTGTAGAACTAGAGAATGGTTCTGTAATTATTGCTTCTTCAACATCTTCTTCAGCAGCTCGTTCTGGTTCGTTTAACATTGTATTCTTAGATGAGTTTGCTTTCGTACCATCTAATATTGCCACAGAATTCTTTACCTCAGTTTATCCTGTTATTACTGCTGGTACTAAAACAAAGATTATTATTGTTTCTACACCTAATGGTATGAATCTGTTCTATAAGATATGGACAGATGCCATCAATAAAAGAAACAACTATGTGCCGTTTGAGGTACACTGGTCGATGGTACCAGGTCGTGATGAGAATTGGAAAGAAGAAACGATTCGTAATACTTCTGAACACCAGTTCCGACAGGAGTTTGAAACCGAGTTTTTAGGTTCCACCAATACTCTTATTGCTGGTACCAAGTTACAGAAGATGACCTACAGTCCGCCAATTGCTCACCATGATAAGATGATAATCTATGAACATCCGATTAAAGGTGACGATGAAACTACCAAAGACCATCTGTATTGTATTACCGTGGACGTATCAGAAGGTCGTAATCTGGATTGCTCAGCATTTTCTGTATTTGATATTTCATCAACACCATATAGACAGGTGGCGGTGTATAAGAGTTCTTCTATTTCACCCATATTGTTTCCTACGGTGATTCATAATGCCGCTCGGTATTATAATGATGCCTACATTTTGGTTGAAATTAATAACAATCCACAGGTAGCTGACATTATACACCAAGATTTAGAGTATGAGAATCTTTGGAAAGTGTTTACAGGAAATAAAAAACCACAACAGTTACATAGTGGATTTGGCCGAGGCATACAGATGGGACTTAAAATGTCTGTGGCCGTCAAAAGAATTGGTTGTTCCAATTTAAAAACATTGATTGAAGGTGATAAGTTGTTGATTCCAGATTTTGATACCATTTCGGAACTGACAACTTTTGTGGCAAGTAAAACATCATTTGCGGCAGAAGATGATAATAATGATGATTTAGTAATGACTTTGGTACTTTTTGCTTGGGTGGCCACTCAAAAATACTTTAAAGACATCGTAAACCATGATATTCGTAAACAGATTCAGTTAGAAAATATGAATCAGTTAGATGAAGAAGTTCTTCCGGCTCCAATTATTGATGACGGACTGGGTGAACGGTATGAAAATATGGACGGAGATTTGTGGGAAGTTGCCGATGGTTCCGAACTATATTCAAAATTTATTAAAGACGCTATGAGGAATCTCTAAATATGGCCTTTCATAAATATTCGTATGGTATCTTAATTGCCAATATAACATCATATTCAAGGAGATAATAAAATGGCATTTCAAATCTCTCCAGGCGTAAATGTATCTGAAGTTGACTTAACCACAGTCGTACCTTCAGTACTAACTACAGCCGGTGCTTTTGCTGGAAATTTCAAATGGGGTCCAGCACAAAAAAGAATTCAAGTAGATAGCGAGATTACTCTTGCAAGTGTATTTGGTACTCCAGACAGCAACTCAGCAACATCATTTTTTACTGCTGCTTCATTCTTAGCTTATGGTAATAACTTAACTGTTGTTCGTGCAGTTGGTTCCGCTGGCCGAAATGCTCGTGCCAACACAAGCGGTACAGCTTTACAAATTCCAAACGAAGATGTATTTCAAGCGGCTTATTTAACTGGCTCTGCTGGAGCCGCTGCTGGTCCAGCTTTTGCAAGGTATCCTGGTGCTTTAGGAAATTCTTTAACAGTTTCTTTCTGTGATTCAAGTAGTACTTTTGCTACTTGGAATATCACCACATATCAAGCTGGATCAAATACAAATATTGTAGTAACACTTGCACCATATTTTACTGGAGCTCCAGGAACATCAGAACAAGCTAATTCTGCTGGCGCATTGTATGATGAAATTCACGGTATTGTTGTTGATACTGGTGGCTTAATTACTGGTGTTAGAAATACTGTGTTAGAAGTATTTCCATTTATGTCAAAAGGATCTGATGCCGTTGATGCTTTAGGCAATTCAAACTACTTCAAAAATGTAATTTTTAATAATTCAAAATACATTTATGCTGTCGATGGACTAAGTACTGCTCCTAATTATAGTACATGGGGTTTACCATTAGCTAATACAACATATTACACTTCTAACACAACCAGTACATATGTTTTAACTGGTGGTGCAGATGATGCTCCTTCTGCAGCAAATACACAAACAGCTTTTGGTTTATTCCAAAACGGTGATGAAGTGGACATTTCTTTAGTACTAACTGGTGATGGCAATATTGCAACACAACAATACGTAATTGACAATATTGTTAATACTCGTAAAGATTGTTTAGCATTTATTTCACCTCCTTCAGCAAACGTTATTAATCAAGCCGGTAACGAAACAACCAATATTACGAATTGGACAACTGCATTAGGTCGTTCAACATCTTATGCTGTTGCTGATTCTGGTTGGAAATATATGTTTGACAAATACAACAACATTTATCGTTGGGTACCACTAAACGGTGATATTGCCGGTCTTTGTGTTAATACCGACAATGTTCGTGATCCATGGTTCTCGCCTGCTGGTTTCAATCGTGGTAATCTAAAAAATGTTGTTCGTTTGGCATGGAATCCAACAAAAACACAAAGAGATACATTGTATTCTAAGGGTGTTAATCCAGTTGCCACATTCCCAGGAAATGGCACGGTATTGTATGGTGACAAGACATTACAAATCAAGCCTTCCGCTTTTGACCGTATCAATGTCCGTAGATTGTTTATTGTATTAGAAAAAACAATTGCTCAAGCCGCTAAGTATTCATTGTTTGAATTTAATGATGAATTTACTCGAGCTCAGTTTGTAGCATTAGTAACACCGTTCCTCCGTGATATTCAAGGTCGCCGTGGTATCTATGACTTCCGTGTTGTTTGTGATACAACAAATAATACACCACAAGTCATTGATTCTAACCAGTTTGTTGGTGACATTTATATCAAACCTGCTCGTTCTATCAACTTTATCCAGTTGAACTTTATTGCAGTAAGAACTGGTGTTGATTTTACTGAAGTCGTTGGTGCAGCTTAATAAATAACCACGATATAGGAGAAAACAAATGGCATTCAACGTAGCAGAATTTAGAGCGAATTTGATTGGTGACGGTGCACGTCCCAATCTATTTCAAGTCACTCTCATTTTTCCAACAATTGCAGAAAATGGTGTTGCAGCAGGTCAGAAAACCACATTTATGGCTAAAACTGCTCAATTACCTGGTTCAACAATTGGCCAAGTACCGTTGTATTATTTTGGCCGTGAACTAAAATTTGCTGGTAATCGTACATTTACTGACTGGACATTACAGATTATTAATGATGAAGATTTCACAATTCGTAAAGCTTTAGAATCGTGGATGAACGGCATTAACAGTCACGCAGGTAATGTTCGTACTGGTGCTGCATCTGGTCCATCTGGTTACACCGTAGATGCAACAGTTACACAATATGGGAAAACTGGCGACACATTGAAAACTTATAAATTTGTTGGCATGTATCCTCTTGATCTGGCCCCCATTGATTTAGATTGGGGTTCTAATGACACTATTGAAGAATACGCAGTAACATTCGCATATCAATGGTGGGAAACAGATACAACAAGTTAATTTATTTTATTTTACGAGAGAGGCCAAGGTCTCTCTCATTATGTTTTTTTGAATTGGAATAACACAATATGGCAGCTAATAAATTCTCTCTTTTTGGTTTTACAATTGCACGAAATAAGGTCGAAGAAGATCAAACCGTGCAACAGTCTTTTACGCCCCCATCAAATGATGATGGCGCTCTCACAATTACTTCAGCCGCTTATTATGGAACATATGTTGACCTAGATGGCACAGCAAAAAATGATGTAGAACTTATCTCACGTTACCGTGAAATGGCAATGCAACCAGAGATTGAATCCGCTATTGATGATATTGTTGGCGAAGCAATTTGCCAAGATGATGATGGTAAGATTATTCAAATCGTGTTGGACGATTTAAAACAACCAGACAAAATTAAAAATGCCATTAAAACTGAATTTGAAACAGTAATGAAGCTTTTGAATTATAAGAATATGGCACAAGATATCTTCCGTAGGTACTATGTTGATGGTCGCCTATTCTACCACATCATAGTGGATCAAACCAAACCTATGGAAGGTGTTAAAGAATTACGATACGTTGATCCACGCAAACTACGTAAAATTCGTGAGATGAAAAAATCAAAAGATGAGCGTACTGGCGTAGAAGTTATGAAGGTAATTAATGAGTACTATCTGTATAACGACAAAGTTAATACCGGCACTTCTTCTAATTTTGGTCCTGTTGGTGTTCGTATTACTACTGATTCTATTATCTCTGTGGTTTCCGGTTTAATGGATTCTCGCCGTGCAGTAGTTCTATCGTACCTACACAAAGCCATTAAGCCACTCAATCAGTTACGTATGATTGAAGATGCAACAGTTATTTATCGTATCTCACGTGCACCTGAGCGCCGTATTTTCTATATTGACGTGGGTAATTTACCTAAGTTAAAGGCAGAACAATACCTCCGTGACATCATGGTAAAATACAAGAACAAACTTGTCTATGATGCCAACACAGGTGAAGTCCGTGATGACCGTAAATTTTTATCCATGATGGAAGATTTCTGGTTACCACGCCGTGAAGGTGGAAAAGGTACAGAGATTACTACACTACCTGGTGGCCAAAACTTAGGTGAGTTAGAAGATGTCAAATACTTTGAAAAGAAATTATACAAGGCACTAAACGTTCCTGTATCTCGTTTGAATCCAGAAACATCTGGTTTTTCTCTCGGTCGTACCAATGAGATTACCCGTGACGAATTAAAGTTTGCTAAATTTGTAGACCGTTTACGTAATCGTTTCTCTGATTTATTTGACCAAGCATTACGAGTACAATGTGTATTAAAAGGTATTTGTACAAACCAAGAATGGGAAGATTTTAGAACCAACATTCACTATGATTTTATTAAAGATAATAACTTTACTGAACTCAAAGATGCTGAATTGATGAAAGAAAGATTGGCTTTGTTGGCAACAATTGATCCATATACTGGTCGTTATTTCTCTCAATCTTGGATTCAAAGAAATGTTCTACGTCTAAATGATGATGATATTAAAGAGATGCAAATTGAGATGGACGAAGAAAAAGAAGCAGGCCTTGGATTACCAGTTGGTGTGACCAATGATGTGGCACAAGCACAAATGATGTCACAAGTACCATCACAACCACAACATCCGTTAGACCAAGAGCATGAGGCAGAATTGGCCCAACAAGCGGCCGCCAAGTCAAGTGTTAAAGAAGAAACCAATACATTGGTGAAACTGAAACGAATATTATAAATATTGGAATGGAGATTAAAAAATGACAGAGGCAACAAGACAAATTATTGATTTTGCACAAGATGACAACGGCGTAGAGTTTCGTAATGCTTTGTATTCGGCAATTCATGACAGAGTGGCAGATCATATTGAAGCAAAAAAACAAGAAATTGCACACAGTTTAATTGCTCCACAACAAGAGTTGGACCAAGAACAACAGGAAACAGAAGTTGAAAACACTTAAACAATTAATGTCTGAGGCCAAAGAGAAAAAAGAAACTCAAATGGATCCTCCAGCCGTTCTAATGATGAGAAGAAAATCTGTTAGACAGTTTTCTGATGGTCAACGGGTGGCATTATACTATGTGGATAAATTAGATAAATATGTAACCGTACCATATACAGCAATGAAATGGTCCTCTACAGTACCATTAGAATTTCAATAGGATAAAAAAATGGCAATCGCAAATAGCATACAAACTTTAGTCGATACTAATTCTAGAACCGTTATTAAACGTATTGGTATTATTGATTCTGACGAAAATGAAACAGTCATCATTGAACCATTAAAATTATTTGGTGCATTGAATGCCAATGGCGCTTACTATCAAACAGGCAATACAACTCCTGCTGGTCTAGCCAATTCTGCGTTTACTATTTCAAGAATTCTTGCTTCTGTAGATGCTGAAGTTGGTCATCTACAATTAAAGTGGCAAGGCACAACAACATCACACACTATTGTTGCAACTGGTGTAGGTGTTTTTGATACTAATCCACAATACCAGTTTCCATCAATTGGAAACAATGCAATTGGTCCTACAGGTAACGTAACAATTAAAACTGTGGGTACAACTGCCAATGCAGCATATACAATAATTATTGAATTGCATAAAAATAACAAATATTACGACAAAGGCCAATTGACCGATCCAGCAGCATTTAACTATGGACCGTATGCTTTAGCACCATAATGAGATCATTAATTGATGCCATTTTTTCTAATGATTTACTCGAAGCCAAAAGAATATTAGATGAAAGGCTCGATGAATTAGCAGATGACGCTTTAACTGATGTTAAAGATGACATGGCTTTAGAAATGTTTGATGTAGATTTAGATGAATTAGAAGAAGGTAATATTATGAAGATGGGCCGAACAAAGTTGATTCGTGTCCGTATTCGGGGTGGGAAGGTACAAAGACGCAAAAAGTTGTCAGCAGTACAAGGTTATACAACAAGAGGTGGTAAGTTGGTTCGTATGTCACCTGTTGAACGTAGAAACCGTAAAATGGCATCAAGAAAGTCTAAGTTTAAAAGACGAGCCAAATTAAGGCAGTCGTTAAGAAAAAGAAAAATATCTTTAAGACGCAGAAGTGCAATGGGACTATAAATGAAACTCATTAAAGAAATTACAGAAACAGTCAGTTATCTGATAGAAGAAGCCGATGGCAAAAAATCTTTGCATATCGAGGGTCCTTTTTTAGTTGCGGAAAAGAAAAATCGCAATGGTCGTTTGTATGAATACAACACCATGAAAAAAGAGGTTGCTCGATATACAGAAGAATACATTAATAAACATCGTGCATTTGGTGAACTGGGTCATCCTGAATCACCAAGTATCAATCTAGACCGTGTATCACACATGATTACATCATTAAGAGAAAATGGTAATACATGGATTGGTAAAGCAAAAATTTTAGATACTCCTATGGGTAATATTGCCAGAAGTCTTATTGAAGGTGGTGCTCAATTAGGTGTATCTTCAAGAGGTATGGGCTCATTAAAGAACGTTAATGGAGTTAATGTCGTTCAGCCCGATTTCTATCTAGCCACAGCGGCAGATATTGTAGCAGATCCTTCTGCACCTGGTGCGTTTGTACAAGGTATCATGGAAGGTAAAGAATGGATGTTGGTCAATGGTGTATGGACAGAACAGGATCATTCTCAGGCGATTCAATCGATTCGTCAGGCTTCACGCCGAGAGATTGAAGAAGTAAGTCTGCACATTTTTGAAAACTTCATGAAAAAACTTTAAATATAAATATCCAATATAAATCAAGGAGATTTTTAAAATGGCAAAATTTAATCTGTCGGAAGCCGCTAAACAAATTTTAGTCGGTGAAGGCGCCAAAGAAACGTTTGATTCAAACATTTCTTCCAAAGCAAGTGGTCAAGACAAACCACAAAAACTAAACACATCCGTTGGTTACGGTATGAAAGATGCTGGTAAAATTGGTGATTCACCAAACTCTACAAAAGATGAGTTACCAGATTATACAAAAGGTACACCAACAGCAACTCCTCCTGGTGCCACACCTCCTGTAAGTTCTGAACCAATGAAAAAATTGGCAGCACAACCACAGAATGACAAAAACGGTGACAACGGTGATGTTCAAGGTTCTGAAGATTCTTACGAAACAATTCGTGACCGTAAACCTGGTATAAAACCAAAACAAACAATGCAAGCCAATGCTGGTGCCACATTCCAATCTTATGGTGAAGAAACTGAATCTGATGATGAAGTAGTTTCTGAAGAAAAAGAAGAAGGCCATGAAGATGAAGCACAAGACAAAGCCCTTATCAAAAAAATGATGAAAAAGGAAAAAATGAAAGAAGATTTAGATGCTCTTTTATCCGGTGAGAACCTTTCTGAAGAATTTGTTCAAAAAGCTTCCACAATTTTTGAAGCCGCCGTTATTGCTCGTGCTGAAGAAGTTATTGCTGAAGCCGAAGTTGCTTTGACAGAACAATTTGAAGCCGCAGTAGAAGAAATCAAAGAAGATTTGGCCGCTAAAGTTGATGACTATCTCAACTACATGGTTGAGGAGTGGATGAAAGAAAACGAAATCGCCATCGAACAAGGCCTCCGTGCTGAAATCGTGGAAGATTTTATTACTGGTCTCAAAGGTTTATTCGAAGAGCATTACATCGATATTCCTGCCGACAAGGTTGACGTTATTGGTGAATTGACCGAAAAGGTTGATGAACTTGAATCTGCTCTTAATGAACAAATTAGCAAAGGTGTCGAGTTAACCAAAGAGTTAAACGAACAGAAAAAAATTGAAGCCATTTACACAGCGTGTGAAGGCTTAACCCAAACTCAAGTAGAAAAATTAAAATCACTCGCAGAGGGTGTGGAATTTAATACTGAGGAAGAATTTGCCTCTAAACTTACGACTTTAAAGGAATCATATTTTAGGTCAGATGTTAAAGTTGCAGACAATTCTTCACTAGATGATGAAGTCCAAATTGAGGAAGAAAAGAAGTCAGTTGCTTCTGGCGATCCCATGATGGAACTTTACACAAAAACCATTTCACAAACTTTGGTTAAGTAATTAACCTTTAATACATAAAAAAAGGAACAACAAAATGTATTTAACAGAAGAACTACAAAAAAAATGGCAACCGGTACTCGAGCATCCTGAGCTCGAATCGATTACCGATCCTTACAAAAAAGCTGTTACAGCTCTTGTTTTGGAAAATCAACAACAAGCTATGAATCAAGATCGTATGGCTTTGAATGAGACCGCCACTGGTGGTTCCACCCCTGCCAACATTACTGGATCTGCTATCAGCAATTTTGATCCTATTTTGATTTCATTAGTACGCCGTGCTTTGCCAAATCTAATCGCTTATGACGTTGCTGGCGTTCAGCCAATGACTGGTCCTACAGGTTTGATTTTCGCAATGCGTGCACGTTACGCAAGTCAAACAGGTACAGAAGCCTTCTACAACGAAGCTAATACGGTATTCTCTGGTTCTTTCTCTGAGAACAATCCTTATGGTTTCAAAGGTACACGTGCAGCTGACATCTCCACTTCTTTCCAAGATCCTACTGGCAACGCAACCACATCTGGTATTGCAATGCCTACAGCTAACGCTGAGATTCTTGGTACAGATACAGATTATACAAAGAACTTCCAACAGATGGCATTCTCGATTGAGAAAGTTACTGTAACAGCACAATCACGTGCTTTGAAGGCTGAGTATTCTCTGGAACTTGCACAAGACTTAAAAGCAGTTCATGGTCTTGATGCTGAAACAGAATTGTCAAACATTCTGTCCACAGAAATCCTCTCTGAAATCAACCGTGAAGTTATCCGTACAATTTACACCTGTGCTGTTGCTGGTGCTCAGTATGGTACAACTACCGCTGGTTATTTCGACCTTGACACAGACTCTAACGGCCGTTGGTCAGTTGAGCGTTTCAAAGGTTTGATTTTCCAAATCGAGCGTGACGCTAACGTTATTGCTAAGCAAACTCGTAGAGGTAAAGGTAACGTATTGATTGTTTCATCTGACGTAGCATCTGCAATGGCTATGGCTGGTGTTCTTTCTTATACTCCTGCTCTACAAACTGATTTGCAAGTAGATGACACAGGCAATACATTTGCTGGTCTGTTACATGGCCGTATCAAAGTATACATCGACCCATATTTTGGTGGCTACACAAGCAACCAAGAGTTGGTAACGATTGGTTACAAAGGTACAAGTCCATATGACGCTGGCTTGTTCTATTGCCCATACGTTCCTCTCCAAATGGTTCGTGCAGTAGACCAGTATACATTCCAACCAAAGATTGGATTCAAGACTCGTTACGGCATGGTTGCTAACCCATTCTCGAATGGTGCTTCTGGTGTATATCCAGATGATGGCAAGTTACAAGCCCGTAGAAACGTATACTATCGTTTATTTGGCGTTAAGAACTTGATGTAATCAAAAAATCCTCGACAAGAAGGACATTTAGAGAGACCACTTCGGTGGTCTCTTTTTTTATCACCTAAATAAACGTATGACAGCACTTACAAGAATCCCCGAAAATACAAACTATCTTCAAGCGTCAAAGTATATTCTTACATTTGACAGAATTGGATCGGTACAGTATTTCTGCCAATCAGTAAACCTACCTGGAGTTAATCTAGGACAGGCTCCATTGTTTACTCCAATGTTGGACATATTTGCCCCTGGTAATAAAATAATGTATAACCAGTTAAACGTTGATTTTGCCGTAGATGAGAAGTTAGAAACATGGCAGAATATATACTCTTGGATGCGTTCCATTGCCTCTCCAGAGAGTTTTGAGGAAAGAAAAAGGTTGGCAGCACTACAAAACCAATATAAACAAACACCTGAAAGCCCATATTCAGATGCCACTTTAACTGTATTAAATAACTTAAACAATCCAACCATACGTATTCAATTTGTTAATGCATTTCCAATCATGTTGGCAGACATTGTTTTTGATACCAAATTGTCTGCTGACGATATCATGTATTCCACCGTGACCTTACAGTATGATTACTATAATTTTATACCAGTTTAAGTGACATAAAGTATTGCCATTTAACATGAAGTATGTTATGATGTAGAATTGATGTTAAACTATTGAAAATATTATGGAAAATTTAGAACAAATACTTAAACATTGGGAAAAAGATGTAGAGATTGACCAGACAGAACCTGGCAAAGAACTTCTCCGTATTCCGGTATTACACAACAAATATCTTTCCATTCTCACCAAACACAAGATTGCGGCCAAAAAAGCACACTTTGATTACCTACGTGTGCGCAAGGTAAAGATTGAGTATTACTCTGGCAGAATGAGCCAAGAAGAATTGGAAGAACATGGATGGCAACCTTTTTCATTTGTATTAAAATCGGACATTAGTGCCTATCTGGAAGGCGATTCTGATTTGATTAAAATGTTAGAGAAAAAAGTATACCATGAAGAATGTGTATCGGTCATTGAATCTATTATGAATGAATTGAAACAAAGAACTTGGCAACTCCGAGATTTTATCTCTTGGGAAAAATTTATTGGAGGCCAATAATGGCACATATTATAGCAAACTTACCACCAGTTAAATGTTTTGTTCGTAAAGAGTTTCTCTATGATTTTCAAAAAGGACATGGAGAACTTGAACCATGTTGGTGGATAAGTATTAAATCATTACGGGGTCAAGCATTTCGTATTGAGGCATATCTCAATGAATATGGTGCATTGTATGACAAATTACCATTACACGCATTTTGTTGGAAACCTATCGTTGGTGAACCATTGCCATTAGATAGTTTACAGTTGTGGGATTGTTTATCATATGATATTACTGTTCTTAAAAAGGCACAGTTACAATCAATGAAGTGTAAGTTTAAATTGAAAGATGGAGGTTGGATGTATGGTGTATATCTTTTCACAGTTGATAGTGCCCATCCTGATTTTAATACTCTTGATACTGGCTTTTCCGAAGATGTCGAGGACCATAAATCTTATAATTTTGTTATGTGTGATAATGGGCAGTTTGCTGCTCAGCCAAATAATAGGTTAATTATATTGGAACCAAGTAGTAATCCAAAAGAATTGAAGATGCCAGATTTTAAAGTAGCAACAAAACGCTGGTCGGTTGAAACAGATCCTAAATGGGCATTAGGAAACACCAACACAGTAATGTATGAATGATATAATAATCTCTAAAGTAAATGAGGTCTATGCAAAAATAGAATGTGAAAAGCACGTAGCCAAAGAGCTATCGGAGTTTTTTACATTTTTTGTTCCAGGTTATCAGTTTGTCCCAGCATATCGAAATCGTATATGGGACGGCAAGATACGCCTGTTTGATTTACGCAACAATACCATTTACACTGGATTATTAAACTACATTGAAGAATTCTGTAAAGAAAGAAACTACAGTTATGAAATTCAAAACAATTTGGATTTTGAAGATGAGTTTTCTTTATATCATGCCAAAAAGTTTGCTGAAGAATTAAATATACATTCTCGTGGTGATCCTATTGAAGTACGAGAACACCAATTAGATGCCTTTATTCATGCCATGCAGAAACGCCGAGCGTTATTAGTTTCTCCAACGGCATCTGGCAAATCTCTTATCATCTATCTAATCTTCCAACAGTTACACAAATATCAAAACCTTAAAGGTCTTGTAATTGTTCCTACCACATCATTGGTCGAACAATTATATTCCGACTTTGGTGATTATAATGATGGTGAAATGACCAATATTCACCGTATCTATCAAGGCAAAGAAAAAGAATCTGATAAAGATTTAATCATTTCTACTTGGCAATCATTATATAAAATGCCAAAAGAATACTTTGAACAATTTGATTATATTATAGGTGACGAAGCACACCTATTCAAAGCACAATCTCTTACTACTATTCTTACATCTTGTATCAATGCCAAATACCGTATTGGTCTTACAGGTACTTTAGATGGAACCAAAACACACAAACTGGTGTTAGAAGGTTTATTTGGTTCTGTAGAAAAAGTAATCTCAACAAAAGAACTTATTGATAAACAGCAACTTTCAAATTTTGAAATTAAATGTTTAGTTTTAAAACATACCGATGAAGAATGTTTAAAGTTAAAAGATAAAACATACCAAGAAGAAATTGAGTATCTTATTACACATGAAACAAGAAATAAATTCATTAAGAATCTTGCAGTTAGCTTAGGTAAAAATACTCTTATACTCTTTCAAATGGTTGACAAACATGGTCGTGTCCTGTATGATATGATAAAGAACACCAAGAATATTGGCAATAGAAAAATATTCTTTGTTTATGGCGGCACAGAAACTACTGACCGTGAAGAAATTAGAAAAATTATGGAGATAGAAAACGATGCTATTATTGTGGCTTCTTTTGGGACTTTTAGCACTGGTATTAATATTAGGAATTTGCATAACATTATATTTGCGATGCCAACAAAATCGAGTATTCGAACTTTGCAAAGTATTGGACGAAGTTTACGACAAAGTGATGGCAAAGAAATAGCCACATTATACGACATAGCAGATGACCTTAGATACAAAAAACATATGAATTATACATTAAAACATTTTGTGGAAAGAACAAAGATATATAATAATGAGAAGTTCCCATTCAAAATCTATAAAATAGGACTTAAAAATGGATAACATAAAAATAATTAAGTTACAGAATGGTGAAGATATTGTTGGTACAGTAACAGCCAACGGCGTTCAATATTATGACGTTGAAGAACCTATGTCATTTGAGATTGATTATCGTGGAAATCATTCTGGTTTGGTCATGCGTCATTGGTTGCCTGTACAACTATTAAAGAAAAATCAAATACAATTAAAAATACAAGACGTTCTTTGTATTTTGGAACCTGATGAAGAATTCTCTGAGTATTATCTCCATACCGTGGAAAAGATTAAACGTTTGTTGAAAGCAAAAGCTTCAGTTAACGAAATGAGTGATGAAGAAATACAAGAGATTGTGGATGAATTAAATACTTTAAACCAAGGTAATGATACAATACATTAATACTTTCAACCAAGGACATACTCGACTTTACACTCTTGTCAAGCGAATGTCAATAACATTATGTGGTAAACATGGCGACTAAACAAAAACATTATATAAACAATGCTGACTTTTTACAGGCGTTAATTGATTACAAGAAGGCACAAAAGACAGCCAAGAAGAATAAGGCACCGCCACCTCCTATTCCAAACTATATTGGCGAGTGCTTTATGAAGATAGCGGAAGGACTATCACATAAACCTAATTTTATAAACTATACCTATCGTGATGAAATGATGTCTGATGGTATTGAGAACTGTTTGATGTACTTTGACAACTTTGATCCTAGTAAGTCCAAGAATCCATTTGCTTACTTTACACAAATCATCTACTATGCCTTTTTACGAAGAATACAAAAAGAAAAGAAACAGTTGTACGTTAAATATAAAGCCACGGAACAAATGGGCATATTAGATGAAATGGAATTAATGGAGTTTGAAGATGGTACTTCAAGGCAGTTTGAACTGTATGACAATATTGCCGAGTTTATTGAGAACTATGAGGAAGCCAGAGAAAAGAAAAAAGAGGTAAAGAAACCCAAGGGTATTGAAAAGTTTTTAGGAGAATGATATAATGTACAAAGTTAGTTATACCTTGAGCGGAGGAAGTTTAAGGTTTAAATCGTTTGAAACACTACATGAGGCAACTGTGTTTGCCAACCAACAACCACTCGAATCTGTATTAGAAATTAAATATTATAATGACGTTGACAACAGAAAACCAAACCGCAACTAAAGTAGCAATTATTACTGACCAACACTTTGGTGCTCGTAATGATTCATTACATTTCTTAGAATATTATGAAAGATTTTATCGGGACACTTTTTTTCCAATTCTTGATAAGAACGGCATTGATACTGTTCTTATTTTGGGTGATACATTTGACCGTAGAAAATATATAAATTTTTTCACATTAAAACGTGCAAGAGAAATGTTCTTTGATAAACTGTATGTCAAAGGCATTAAAGTTCATATGTTGGCTGGTAATCACGACACATATTTTAAAAATACCAACAATGTAAACTCAGTACATTTATTACTACAAGAATACAACAATATTAATGTTATTGATTCACCCACAAACATTCAGGTCTACGACACAAAGATTTGTATGGTTCCTTGGATTTGTGCCGATAATTATGATGAAAGTCTAAAGGTTATTGAAAGCACAGATGCATCACTTTGTATGGGCCATTTAGAAATTGCTGGTTTTTCCATGAATCGTGGCATACCAAATTATGAAGGATATGACCGTGATTTATTTAAGCGTTTTGATATGGTGTTTAGTGGTCATTTTCACCATCGTTCTCAAGCAGATAATATTTGGTATTTGGGTAACCCTTACGAACTTACTTGGCAAGATTATAATGATCCAAGAGGGTTCCATCTTTTTGATTTATCTAGCCGCCAGTTGGAGTTTATTGAGAATCCTAATGTGATGTTTCATCGTATCGTGTATGATGATAAGGAACAAAGCATTACGGAAATTACCAGTAAAAACCTAGATAAATATACCAACACATATGTAAAAGTTGTGGTAGTCAATAAAACAAATCCTTATCTATTTGATAAGTTTATGGGTAATCTATACAATGTTAATCCTGTCGATATTACCATTGCTGAAGATGTAATTGACTTGACAGAAGGTTTGGATGATGATATAGTTAATCAAGCAGAAGATACCATAACTATTATCAATAAGTATGTGGATGGTATTAAAGAAGAACACATCGATAATACCCGATTGAAAACGGTATTACGAGAGTTATATATCGAAGCTTTAAACACGGAACAAGCATAAAATGAATTATAATTTTTCTTATGAAATTTCTCAAATTGGTACGGAAACAAAAAACGGAATAGAAAATGTCGTTACAGAAATCCGTTTTTTTCATTGTTTAGATAAGTATAAAAGATTATACATTGTCCATCTAACATATGAAGAAAAGGAATACCTTTTATATTCTGAAGTTGAAGAAAAAGGAAAACAAATTCTTTATCCATGGATCGAAAACACTCTAGGCAAAGAACAAATTCAACACATGAAAAATCTTTTAATACAAGATACGGAAAATACTAAACAATACATTACTGTATAAGTGAAAATATTATAGCATGATAATTTTTGAAAAAGTTAGATGGAAAAACTTTCTGTCTACCGGCACCTATTTTACCGAAATTGATTTACAAAGGTCACCAAACACATTAATCATTGGTAACAATGGTGCAGGTAAGTCCACTATTCTGGATGCATTGTGTTTTGGTTTATTTGGTAAACCATTTCGTAAAATCAATAAACCACAATTACTTAATTCCATTAATCAACAAGATTGTATAGTTGAGATTGAATTTTCTATTGGTAAAAAACAATACAAAGTAATTCGTGGCATTAAACCAAATACATTTGAAGTATATTGTAATGGTAACATGGTTGACCAAGATGCCAAGGCAAAAGATTACCAAGAACATTTAGAAAAATTTATTCTCAAATTAAATTATAAATCGTTCACTCAAGTTGTTATTTTGGGTTCGGCTTCGTTTGTTCCATTTATGCAATTAACTCCAGCGGATCGTAGATCAATCATTGAAGATTTGTTGGACATCGGCATCTTCTCATCAATGAATGCCGTAGTTAAAGAAAAGATGGCTCTGATTAAAGATACAAGTACCAAAAACAAATTTGAGATGGACTTAACATCTGAAAGAATCAATTTTCAAAAACAAAATATCGAAGAGCATAAAAAACATAACGATACAGAGATTGAAAAAAAACAAAAAGAAATAGAAGATTCTGAAACACAATGCCAAACTCTTGGTAAAAACATTATGTTAATACAAAAACATATTGATGTGTTACAGAGTAAAATTGCCGACCAAATGGCCACACAAAGAAAAAGTACCAAGTTAATTCACTTGGAATCTAAACTTGAATCCCGTTTAAAAAAGATTGATAAAGAAGTGGTGTTCTATCACGACCATGATAATTGTCCTACTTGTAAACAAGGTATTGACCACGATTTCAGAACTCAACAGATTGTTACACTTAATGAAACAAAAGGTGAAGTAGGTACCGCTTTAAAAGATATTGAAAAACAAATCGAAGATACCAATAATCGTATTGAAAAGATACAAGAAATCAATACTCATATTTCAGCACATAATAACGAAATAATCAAACATAATTCTACCATATCAGCAGCACATTCTTACATTGATAAACTCAAGAAAGAAATTAGTGATTTATCGACCAAGAAAGATTCATTAGAAGAAGAAAACGCTAAGTTAAAGGAACTTAGAACTCAGTTGGCTGCATTGATTACCAAACAAGAAGAACTTTCCTCAGAAAAACAATACTATGAATTTGCTGGCAATTTATTAAAAGATACTGGCATCAAAACAAAGATTATTCGTCAATACTTACCTATTATGAATAAGTTGATTAATAAGTATTTGACTGCCATGGATTTTTTTGTGAATTTTAATATTAATGAATCGTTTGAAGAAACAATCAAATCAAGGCATCGTGACGAATTTGGTTATGCCAATTTCTCAGAAGGTGAGAAAATGCGTATTGACTTGGCTCTATTGTTTACATGGCGACAGATTGCCAAGCTAAAGAATAGTACCAATACGAATCTATTAATTCTTGATGAAGTATTTGATTCTAGTTTAGATGGTGTTGGCACCGAGGAGTTTTTAAAACTAATACAAGAAATGGGTTCTGATACAAATATTTTTGTTATCTCCCATAAAGGTGACCAATTATTTGATAAGTTCCGGAGTATCATCCGGTTTGAAAAGAAAAACAATTTTAGTCAGGTGGCAAAATGAGTGAAGTTTTTACATACAATACAGAAGAAGCATTAAACCAAAAACCAATACAACCTCAGGCACAGGTGTTGCCTTTAGTTGCCGAAGATAATCCAATATTAAAACAAGTTGTACCAAAATTTAATTTTGATAATCCTCCTGTTAATCCAAATTCGCTTGCATCTTCTTTAGTGGAAACTTGCAAGTATTATAAAGGATATGGTTTATCTGCCAATCAATGTGGACTATCATATCGTGTTTTCGTAATGGGTGCCAATGAGGAGTATGTGGCGTTTTTTAATCCCAAAATAATTTCAACTAGTGGTGAATGCCATATGATAGAAGGTTGTTTATCGTTTCCACTTTTAGGTCTTAGAATTACCAGACCACAAGAGATTGAGGTAGAATACCAAGATTTTAACGGAGTAACCAGAACGGCAAAATACAATGGCATATCTGCTCGTTGCTTCCAACATGAGCTTGACCACATGAATGGAATAGTGTATACTGAAAAAGTAAAACCGATGGCACTACAGTCTGGTATGAATAAACGTAACAAAATGATAAAGAAATTGAGAATCCGTTAATGGCGACACCAATTGAATATGTAGAAAAACAATGGAACGAATGGTCTGAAAAGAACCCACCTTCCACATTTAAACACATTGATAAAGAACAATTAGTAAAAGTTCTTACCGAAGATTTAACTTATGCATCACAAATGGATGTTCGTGAATACACTCTATATCAAAAATGGTGCGAAGTAAAAGAAAGATATCCTGTTCAAGAAGTATCTACATTGTTTGGCCAAGAAAGTCAAATGGTAAATCCCGAACAAGAAAAACTTATCAATCAAGTTAAAAATAATTTCTGGATGCCTACTGAACCGGATGATTATGAAAAATTAAAACCTGTTATGAAACTACATAACGGTGAATTGGCAGAAACGTGGAATGCCATTCGTACCTTTTCTTCTACAATGAAGAACAATTCCAATATTGGTCGTAATCTATTCTATACGATTGAAGATGAAATTACCAATAAATATTTGGGTGTCATCTGTATCTCCTCAGACTTTCTGGATTTAACTCCTAGAGATAAAGCAATTGGTTGGGATAGAGATGTTAAAACACAACAAGGAATGATTAATCATACCGCAATCGGTTCAACTATTGTTCCACTACAACCACTCGGTTTCAATTACATGGGCGGTAAATTACTTGCTCTACTTTGTTTGGCTGATACAGTTCAAAAAGATTGGAAGGAAAGATATGGAGATATCCTTGTTGGAGTTACAACTACTTCTCTTTATGGGAATACTAAGTCTGGCGGTCTATCTCAGTACGATGGACTAGAACATTGGAATAAAATGGGTTTCTCAAGTGGTTCTGTGGCATTTGAACCATCAAGAGCAACCAAGAAAATGATTTTTGAATGGTTAAAAGAAGAACACACTAAGAAATATTTTGAATGGTGGGAAGCCAAAAATTTACAAGGACTTCCACTTAAGCGTGACCATAAAAATCGTTCATTACATTTTGCGTATCCAAAACTTGGTATACCAAAAGAATTAACGAGAACGGAACATCAGCGTGGTATCTATTTTAGTCCACTCTATAATAATACCAATGAGTTCCTTTGCAAACAAATTACCGAAGATAAACTGGTAAAATCATTTGATACCAGCGTAGAAGCATTGTCCAATATATGGAAAACAAAGTATGCCAAAGGTCGTATTCGGCAACTACAAAAGAAAAACAATGTTTCATATGAAACACTTTTCTATGACGATTTAATTTACCTGTCGTGGGAAGAAACGAAAGCAAAATATTTACCACAAGTTGGTCGATAAACGCTTGACATTATATCTATATAATGATATGATGTGAGAACTTGCAATAAGCAAGGTTTTTTAATTTACTATGGAGTTTTTATGAAAAAGCAATTAACCGCAAAACAAAAAATCGTTAACTATCTAAACAAACATTCAGATCGTGGCCTAACTGTTAGCCAAGCTCGTTCAATGTTTCGTATCCAAAATGTGTCTGCCCGCATCGATGAGTTACGTCAAGAAGGTCATGTGATTTATACAAACACAAAAACCCGTTCTGATGGTACTCGTTTCAATTTGTATCGTATGGGCAAACCAACTAAAGCTATGGTACGTGCCGCATTAGCCGCAGGTTTCAGCTTTAAACAACCACACAACGAAGTAGTTTAATCAAAAGTAAATTGGGTATACTTATAAGTATACCCTTTTTACCATACTGGAGTTCACATGGAAATATCAATTAAAAAAGAAGATTTACAGAAAAAAAGTTTGTTTGTGGCCACTCCAATGTATGGTGGCATGAATCACGGTCTATACATGAAAGCCTGCCTTGACTTACAAGGTCTTTGTATGCAGTATGGCGTTAATGTTAAATTCTCATTTTTATTCAATGAGTCCCTAATTACACGAGCAAGAAATTATCTTGTCGATGAATATCTCCATCGTTCCGATTGCACACATATGTTGTTTATTGATTCAGATATTCATTTTAATCCACAAGATGTGATTGCACTCTTGGCTATGGATAAAGAAGTATCTGGTGGTCCCTATCCTAAGAAAGCAATTAAATGGAAATCAGTTAAAACTGCCGTAACAAAACATCCAGATATTGATCCTGGTATGCTTGAGAAAGTTACTGGTGATTATGTGTTTAATCCAGTTAAAGGTACAGCACAATTCTCCGTTACAGAGCCATTAGAAGTTATGGAAATTGGTACTGGCTTCATGATGATTAAACGTGAAGTGTTTAAGAAAATGGAAAGTGCTTATCCAATGATTCGTTATAAGCCCGACCATGTAGGTCAAGCACACTTTGACGGTTCTCGTTACATTCATGCTTATTTTGATACAGTTATCGATACTGCAAATAGTATTACTGGTGGTGGTTCTGACCGTTATCTTTCAGAAGATTATATGTTCTGCCAAATGTGGCGTAAGATTGGTGGAAAAATTCACCTGTGTCCTTGGATGAAAACATCACACATCGGCACTTATCATTTCCAAGGAGATATGCCAGCTGTGGCTAATTTCGTAGGAGAGATGTAATGAAAAGAAGTAATTTAACAAAAGACATTGTTAAAGCTTCACAAACGGCCACAACAGGTGGTCGTAAGTTTGATGGTGGTAAATTGCAGTATGGATTAATTCCACCTAATGCACTCAAGGCAACAGTAGAGATTCTTACCTTTGGTGCAGAGAAGTATGAACCAGATAATTGGAAATGGGTACCAGATTCAAAGCGTAGATATTTTGATGCTGCACAACGGCATCTTTGGGCTTGGAAATGTGGTGAACAAAATGACCAAGAAACTGGTAAAAATCACTTGGCACATGCGCTGTGCTGCTTGATGTTTTTGTATGAACATGATACAATAGATTTTTTAAATAATGGAGAAGTGAATGAAACTATCAAATGAAACCCTTACCGTATTGAAGAACTTTTCTTCTATCAATCAAGGTATTCAATTCAAAAAAGGCAACAAACTTACCACAGTATCTTCTGGTAAAACTGTTTTGGCACAAGCCAATCTTAAAGATGAATTTCCAAAAGAATTCTGTATCTATGATTTGAATGAATTCTTATCAATTCATAGCCTCTATAAAGATTCTGAAATCGATTTTACGGAATCTGATGTTATTTTTAAAGTAGGTAAACGCTCTGGCAACTACAGAATGACTGCCAAAGAAATGATTGTAACACCACCTGAAAAAGAAATTACTTTGCCTTCTGTTGATTGTGAATTTACTTTGACATCAGAAGATTTGGATTCTTTGCTTAAATCAGCAAGTGTTGTTTCGTCACCAAATATTGCCGTCAAATCTGATGGCGAGAAAATTGAAATCGTTACTTTTGATGCAAACAATAATGCCGCACACACAAACACAATTGAAGTTGGCACTGGTAATGGTTCAAAATACAGCATCGTATTCAAAACAGAAAATATTAAATTAATTTCTGGTAGTTATAATGTGAAGATTTCTTTCAAAGGAATCGGTCATTTCAAAAACACCAAAGATGACATTCAGTATTGGATTGCTTTTGAAGCAAAAGAAACCAAGATTGGAGAATAGTAATGATGTTACACTTTACTGAAGCAATTTCAAAATCAAGTATTGCAATTAATCCTAAACATGTTGTGGCTGTCTTTACGGCTACAGAAGGTGAACAAAAAGGAAAAACAGTTATTAGTATTATAAATGGTAACATTGCAGTAGATGAAGATTATCTTGAAACAGTAGGTCGTTTAAACGCTGTTGAGTAGTATTGTTGTAAATTATATTATGGGAGTTTTGAATGGAACATTTACTATGGGTCGAGAAGTATCGGCCAAAAACAATTGAAGATTGTATTCTTCCCGATGCGCTCAAGGAAACTTTTCAGGAGTTCGTTAAGAGAAAAGAAATACCAAATCTTCTTTTATCTGGTACGGCAGGTGTTGGAAAAACAACAGTTGCTAAAGCATTGTGTAATGAGGTTGGTTGCGATTATATTGTCATCAATGGCTCTGATGAGTCTGGCATTGATGTTCTCCGTAACAAAATTAAAAACTATGCTTCGTCAGTTTCTTTGGCTGGTGGCAGAAAAGTTGTCATCATTGATGAGGCTGATTATCTCAATCCTAATTCAACTCAACCTGCTTTACGGGGAGCCATTGAAGAATTTGCATCAAACTGCTCATTCATCTTCACATGTAATTTCAAAAACCGTATCATCGATCCAATCCATTCTCGGTGTTCTGTCATCGATTTTAAAATCAACGGTTCTAAACCAAAGCTGGCGTCACAGTTCTTTAAAAGAGTTGAAAGTATTCTTGAGCAAGAAGGTGTCAAATATTCAAAAGATGTCGTGGCGGCAGTTATCACAAAACACTTCCCAGACCATCGTAGAATTCTTAACGAATTGCAACGATACTCGGTATCTGGCACCATTGATACTGGCATCCTTTCTAATATTAGTGATATACAATTTGAGTCACTAATTTCATCTTTAAAAGATAAAGACTTTGCATCTACTCGTAAATGGGTTACTGCTAATCTGGATAATGATCCAACAAAAATTTATCGTAAGATATATGATTCACTATATGATGTTCTTACACCTAGTTCGGTTCCGCAACTAGTTCTCATACTGGCCAAATACCAGTATCAATCTGCCTTTGTGGCCGACCACGAAATCAATATGATTGCTTGTTTGACCGAAATTATGGTAGATTGTGAGTTCAAATGAAAATAGGATTTAATTGCTCTTGTTTTGATTTGTTTCATGCTGGCCATGTTACTATGTTAAAAATGGAAAAAGAGATGTGTGATTACTTAAAGGTTGCACTTCAAGTTGACCCCACCATTGACAGACCTGGCCTAAAAAATAAACCCGTACAATCAATCTATGAAAGATATGCTCAAGTTCAAGCTTGTAAATATGTTGATGAGATCCTATTGTACGATACCGAATCTGAGTTATTAAATTTAATTATGACACAGACTATGAACATTCGTTTTTTAAGTGAAGAATATTTAAATCGTGATTTTACAGGAAAACAATACTGTATGACAAATGGCATTGAACTATTTTATCACAAACGCCAACATACATATAGCACTTCTGAATTAAGAAATCGTGTATATGAATTAGAATTGGCCAAACGCCAAGAAAAAGATGTAGTGGATATTCCACAATATTCTACGGAGTTATTGAAATGAATACGACAAACATTTTAGAATTAGGTCGTGCAGGAGAACTTGTCGTGATTGACATGTTAAAATCTTTAGGTCTCGATTTACAAATTCGTGATATGTATTTGGAAAACAAATACGATTCTGAAAAAGATATTCTAGTTGATGGCAAATACAGAGTAGAAGTAAAAACTCAAGCACCTTTTGTTAAAATGAATGCGTTTACTTTTTTACCAAATCAAGTAAAGAAATGCACCTCTGCTCATGTCTTGTATTTTGTTTCTGTACCACATACAACATGGCCACATTTTTCTGACGGATGGATTTACAGAGCTGTGCCAAGTGAAATGAATTATTATCCATGGAAGGACCGTTGGGGTAAAGAAAGAATCATTATTCCTATTAAACAAAGTGCTTTGGTGCCTGTGCATAAAATGCCTGATGAAAAATCAAAGGAATTACAGCAATTACTTTCGACAATGTATTGATATGCCAGATTTATTTAAAGAGATATTACCATCAATTCTACAAACTAAGAAATCTGTATTCCGTGATGAGATAGATTTTAAAGAATACAAGCCTTTTATTGTCAATCGTGCTTTGTCATACCACATGGATTGTGTTCTATATGTCAATGAGATAAATCTGCATCCAGAGATAGATGTGGACATGCAATATTCGTATCTTCTAAATACCATAAGACCAATGAAACGAAAATTCCAACCGTGGCAGAAATCAGAGGTCGACAAAGATATAGAATGTGTCAAACAGTATTTTGGATACTCCAATGAGAAAGCCAAAGAAGCCTTGCGTATTCTAAATGATGAACAAATCGCTGAAATAAAAGCTAAAACAAATAAAGGCGGAATGAACAAGTCATGATTTCAATTATAGATTTAGTTGAAGTTACACTCGGTGAAAAGGATGATTTTTTAAAAGTACGTGAAACTCTTACACGCATCGGTGTGGCTTCCAAAAAAGATAGAATATTATACCAATCTTGCCATATTCTACACAAACAAGGCAAGTATTATATCGTTCACTTCAAAGAACTCTTTGCATTAGACGGCAAACCTACAGACCTATCTGAGAATGATTTATCTCGTAGGAACGCCATAGCGCAACTCCTAGAAGATTGGGGTTTAGTAAAGATTGTGAATAGAAAGCAGGCAGAGAACCCTCCACCAATCTTCCTATCACAAATTAAAATACTTTCCCACAAAGAAAAAGACGATTGGGACTTGGTACCCAAGTACAATATTGGTAAGAAACCAGGGGCCTATTGACAAAATAGGCTTTTTGTGTTATAAATATGGATGTAGGTGCCTTTGGGGCCTATAATTTTGATTAACTCGCTTAAACTAAGGAGCATATAACCATGACTACAAGTCTATTACCTTCCCTTTTTGACTTCCACAAGACCCTCGACCCATATACGGTTGGCTTTGATAAATTCTTTAAAGATATTGAAGAAGTTACCAAAACGGTTCAAAAGGCTGTGCCGTCATATCCCCCATACAATATCAAACAAGTAAGCAAAAACAAGTATGTCATTGAAATGGCAGTTGCTGGTTTTGCCAAATCTGATATTGAAGTAACACTTGAAGGCAATAAATTGGTCATCAAAGGTTCCGCTCAAGAAAACGATATCAATGAAGAAGAAAACTTCTTGTTCAAAGGTATTGCTAACCGTAATTTCACCCGTGCATTTACATTGGCAGATAAGATTGAAATCAAAGATGCCGAAATGGTAAATGGTATGTTACGTGTATGGTTGGAAAATCTTGTGCAAACTCAAGATGCCATTAAAAAGATTGCCATTAAAGAAAAGAGTGAATAATGAACTGGTGGCCCGTAACCGATGAGGAATGGGAACAGTTGAATTATCCAAAATTTCGGTAACAATGATAGGGGGTCTTGACAACCCCCTACTTTTGTGTTATTATGGAGTATATTATGAAAAATGTGAAACCCAAATCAATTCTTAAAAAAGTTCGTGCCAAAAATGGTACGGATATTTTCTATACTTATTCTAATTGGCCAATTGAAGAAATTGACGGTGAGAAATTTATTCCTGTTGTGAAACAAATGCCAGATCCAAAAAAGAATCAAGTGGTTCATTATATGAAAAAAAATAGTATGGAGTATGTGAAATGAGTTATCTAGTCCAACACCAATTATTAAATAATCAAAAACGAAGATTTGATCCTAAAAACAAAAAAGACGTTGAATTGTTTAGAATGTTTTTATCAGAACACAGGTGGAAAGAACCTTGTCCTTTTATTTTGGAAGAACCCCATACAGTAATACCAGAAATGTTGAAAGACAAATATATCCGTAGTCAATTTAACATTCCAGAACCTATTGGTGAAATACTAAGATGAACTGGTTAAGATATTCTGGTTGTAATATCACATTGAAATTAAATCCATTTCATTGGAGAATTAGTTGTGATTACAATAAAACAAATGAAGTTTGGGAAACAGATGCTTTAGTTATCGAATTACTACCTATTACAATTCGAATATGGATTGATGATGGTAGTTGGTAATATTTTTAAAAGGAAAACAAAATGGAAATTAACTTAAAATTAACAGTAGATGAAGTAAATGGTGTATTAGGTTTACTCAATCAAGCAGCTTCACAGGCACAATCTTTGGCCGACCAAGCAGCGGCCGCACAATCACTATTTGCCAAAGTTCGTGACCAAGCAATTGCTCAGGTACCACAAGAACCACCAGTAGAAAAAGTTGATGTGGAGGTAGTTTAAGTATTTCACCAGGTGAAATTAGTTTTACTCCTAAATATTGATATCCTAGGAGAGTTTTAAATGCAACTCAGTATAATTAGATGTCCAGACAAAATACGTTTCCGTCCATATGTGAAACGTGCGGCTATCTTTTATGCCCAACAATTGATGACACCTAAGATGTTGGACAATATATTTGTTCGCATTAAATTTGATCCTAAATTGGATGCTTTAGGATATGCTGGAGTCATTGATTATAATGAGAGTAATAAACCAAGAGAATTTGAAATAGAAATAAATCCATTAATTGGATCACATGATATTTTAGAAACTTTAGCTCATGAAATGGTTCACATCAAACAATATGTTTATGGTGAAACCAATGAATATGGTACTCGTTGGAGAGGCCAAAGAATCAATACGGAAAATATGGATTATTACGATGAACCATGGGAAATAGAAGCATATGGTTTATCAACAGGATTGTTTACTAAATTTGCAATTAAAGAAAAATTATGGGAAGTGTTTTCGGATGTTCGTAATCCGGATGATATACTAAAGCCAGAACCTATTGCTTGGAGAAGTATACCACAAATAACCATTGACAATCAACCTATATAATGTTATAGTATTACATATGCGGTGAGTGATAGCACGATATGAGATTCCCTCTTGTATTACCTGAGCATAGCAGTGGCACCGCTCCAAATTTTCAAAGGACTATATCATGGCAGTTTCAAAAATAAAAAAAAATCCTATGTTGACCAAAAATGGTAAAACAAGATTAGGACCTTTAAATCTGAAACAACTCAATGATATGCTGGAAAAAAGCAGTCGACCAAAAGACAAAGCAAAAATACAAAAACGAATTGCCATAATAACTTCAAGAACTCTTTAACTATGGAAAAATCATGTCAATTACTATAAAGAATTTAGAAAGCGCCTTGGCTGGTGAAAGCCAAGCACACATCAAATACCGTTACTTTGCCAAAATTGCTCGTCAAAATGGCCATGAAGAAGTGGCAAAACATTTTGAACACACAGCAGAACAAGAATTACTTCACGCATGGAGCCATCTAGAATTACTTATTGGTAAACCATCCACTAAAGAATGTTTAGAGAAAGCCATTGAAGGTGAAACATATGAGTTCACTACAATGTATCCTAATTTTTATGACAATGCTGTATCAGAAAAAAATGCTCAAGCATCTGTTGAGTTCGTTGAACAGATTGCTGAATCAAAAGAACATGCCAATCAGTTCAAACAAAAACTGGATGTATTAGAAAAAGCAGAGAAACGTTTTGCTGCTCTAAAGAAAGTTGAAGAGCGCCATGCAAACGCTTATAAACAAGTATTGGAGGCACTATAAATGACAGCAGAAATATTACACATCTGTATTGTTTGTGGCCATAAACACGATGAAAAGACCGAAGGTAAATGGGAAGAACTACCAGATGACTTCTTGTGTCCAGAATGTGGATGTGGCAAAGACGAATACTATGACGAACTTTGGCATTCAGTTTAACTAAAAAGGTTGGACTCGCCGGAGCCACCGAAAAAATTCCGGCGATTTCCAAGTTTTAAATTTTCATTTTTGTTTTTGAGATATATAATTATAGCGGGGTAGCTCAGAGGTAGAGCATTGGACTCATAATCCAGGGGCCGTAGGTTCGATTCCTTCCCCCGCAACCAACATAAGGAGATGATATGTCAGATGATAAAAAGTTTCGTGAAGAACAATTAAAAAAAGTTCGCAATCTCAAACCAGTAACTCCCAAACCAAAACCAAACTTTGCACCTAAAATGACTGTAATGCGTAAAGCAGGTAGGGGCAGATGACACACCCAAAAGAATTAGAAAAACCAGAAAAAGATCCTGTTCAAGAACAAGATTCAAAAAATGAAGATGATGAATTTCATCGAATAGAATATGAACAAGAATTAAAGTCTAGAAGCCAATCTATAGGGCAAAAAATATAAAGATAGTATATAATGTATATAACTATCGAAAATTATTTCTAATGGATTTTTATATGTCATTTATTACATTTTAACTATAATTTCTAAAGCCACAAGAGTCAAACTACCAATCAATACAATCGCAAATATTAGTTGCGGTAATTTATTCATAATACCTCCATCTCAGTTTATTATTTAAACACTCCTGATTCAATTACCATTAAAGACATACACACTATAAGAACAAATATAAAAACAATTGGTTGCATATTCATTTATAATTTATACAACTTAAAAAAGTATGTTACTAAAGCCGCAGCCGTCATACACCACCAAAAAACTTGGACTTGTTTCTGCCTGTCCTTATCCATGTATTTTAATTCATCGGATCTTTCTTTTTCCATTTTTGCTTTGGTTGCTTCAACTTCAGACCAAGCAGTTTTACCATATTTTTTAATGGCTTCCAGTTTTAACTGGTCAATTTTTTGTTGGTGAGCTTTTTCTTTTTGATATTTTTCGTAGGCTCTAAACTCGGCCATTGTGGCTAAGTAATCTTGTTCAGCTTTAGCCTTCATTCTGTTGATATGTTGTTGTTGAACCGCTTTTTCCATATCGGCTTGTTGGTCAATAACCACAGCGCTTAATTGTTTGCTTGCTCCTTGAGCAGCTTTGAGAGTATTAACGGCACCTTGGGCGCCGGCAACAATAGGATCAGCCATTTGATTTCTTTTAATTGTGTTATGGGAATAATAAAGAATACCAAATGTCAGATTGACAAGGTCTTGAGAATAACGTATAATCACATCAACTACATACTTATTTATAACGTGGAGATAACCAAATGAAGATATTAGCTATGAAACTTGTTACCGGAGAAGAAATTCTTGGTGAAATTGAATCGGAATCAGAAACCGAATTTGTTTTAGAGAACCCCGTTGGTATTGCCATTGTGCGTGACCCCAAGACCGGTCAACCCAACGTTGGTTTTGCACCTTTTCCACTACATGCCGAACAAAAGAAAGGTTCTACGCTTGCCATCGCTAAGAAGAATGTAGTATACTCTTATGTTCCAGCAGAAGATTTTGTTAATAATTATAACAGCGTCTTTGGTTCTGGCATTGTGGTAGCAAAACAACAAATCATCACAGGTTAAATTTGAGTAATTTCTATACAAATGTTCAATGTTTTGGTAACAACATATTATATCGAGGCATTCAAAATGGTAAAAGAGTGAAGGATAAAATAAA